>ENA-ORDA01000027-ORDA01000027.1-marine-metagenome-genome-assembly--contig:-NODE-27-length-138793-cov-13.077489_pt1 | contig 138793 bp, 180 predicted proteins | sample MGYA00237778_ERZ508506 | MGnify/ENA primary metagenome ERZ508506 (study PRJEB26177, sample SAMN06267891) | marine metagenome | isolation source: Monterey Bay, California, USA | place: Pacific...
TGGTTTGAGTTCTTCATTGAGTTCCTTGGTAGCAATTAGTATTTCTTCTGCAGACTTGACTGCCATCTCGGCATGGTTCGGACAGTCCATTGGAGCATTCCAAAAACTCATTATACAATCGCCCATGTATTTGTCTATAGTTCCACCATTATTTAGAATTATCTTAGTCTGTAAGTCCAAGAATCTGTTAATCAATTCTACCAATCCTTCGGGGTCATCATTCTTCATGAACGCTTCACTTATTGGGGTGAATCCACATATGTCCATAAACATGAAGGTAAGTTCCTTTCTATCTCCACCAAGTTTCAATTTTGATGGGTCTTTTTGGAGCTCTTCAATCATGTCGGGGGATAAATACTTTTGGAACTGCTTCTTAATCTGTTGTTTTTCTTGATATGTAATGTAGTACTTGTTGAAAGAAGCATGTCCGAACACCACCAAGGAGGCAATCGATGAGAAGAAGGTATCGAAAAGAACGAGCTCTGAAGTCCAAATATAATAACTCCCGCCAATCTGGCATCCTACAAGCAATAGACTCCCTACCCCCGAAAGAAGTGTGGGAGCTTTGTAGACCAAACCCAATATCGTTATTAGGACTAACAGAAGAAGAACGGATTCTAAGGATTCAAGATAGTAGGATTGTTGTATTTGAACTCCTGTCAAAACGGTTTGGAGCAGGTTTGCTTGCACTTCGTGGGGATACATTACTCCCCTTGGGGTTGAAACTGGATTATTCAAACCCTCAGCTGTCAGACCCCATACAAGAATCTTATTCTCAAAATTAGATTCGGGTAGGTCAACTGCAGATATTCTATGGAATTTATTCCAATAGGAAACCATTACGTCTGAAGTTGGAGTTGTTGTAATAGGTTTGTCTCTCCCCATTCTAACCCATTCAACTCCAGCTTCGGGTGTAATCTTAGTTTGATAAGACGGCTGGTCACGTAAGGCACGTAATGTCTCTAAAACTAGAGATGGATATACCTGTCCGTTTGCAGTAACCATAAGGGGTACAGACCGCGTAGTCCCATCAAAATTAGGTGTCCCAGTGACAGCTGGAGTAGCCGTTACAACTCCTATACCGTAAGTGTTTTTAGCAAGTATTGGAATGGGTTGGACTATCCCAGTGAAATTCCACAACCAATTCTTTGCATCTCCACCACCAAAAGTAGAGTTACCTACGAATGGTAATGCACCTGTATCTTTTTGAATTGTTGGAGCAGCTCCGAGGATTGTAAGTCTATTGACTAACCCCTCAGCAAATAGATTGTCTTGTGAAGGGTCTCTATCACTTTCCGAAAAAAGAGTAGAGAACAAATGAGTGTTAGAGTAATGAGTGTTAAGAAGAATGTCACGGTAAATACCACGGCGAATAGGATACTGTCCAAAAGTCTCAAGACTCTTCTCATCAATATCAACAAGTACGATGTCATCGACATAGAATTCACCCTGTTGTTGGTGAAGGTAATCAAACCACGACCATGAGATGTTTTCAACAAAATAAGGATTCCATATCTTTAGAGCAAAGATTGCTACGATTGTTATTAATACTGATTTCCACGAAAACATTTTATGAGAATTTCTTCTGTACCCATTTAAAGACTGTATAAATGGATAGACCATAGAATGCAAGTACAGACATGGGCAATGCTATGTACGCAAGTTCCCATGGTGATAAAAACAGAACTTCCCAACCAAAATTTATAGCTGCCTCAACGTCACCCAAAGGTTCAAGTGTTGCTGGCAATGCAATTTCATTCTCTTCAAAGAGGTCTAGTATCTCATTAAACTGTTCTTCAGTATAACACTCGTAAAACTCGGGTGGGCATTCTGCGTTCATTCCTGTGTTACCGATAATGTACAACCATTAGAAGTCTGACAGTTTTGTGTTAGATTATAAATTTGATTTGTGGAACTATCTTGCAATAGGTTTAAAGTTGTTGCATAGTTTCCTTGAAGTGTTATTGTTGAAGTGTGACTTCCACTACCTTTCTGTGTAACATTAGTGACGGAGTTATCGCTGTTTCCATAATAGTATGTGGTTGAAGTGTGACTTCCACTACCCGATTGAGATAAGTCGTGGTCTACACCATCGACATGAACGTCTATGTTGTGTAGGTGTGTTCCATTTTGATACACATCCACCTCATTATTATTACCCCATATGTGTCTACCATATGTTGCACCACCAATCTGTTCTACGTTTTCAGTATTATTGGTTCCATCTACATCACCACCCCAAGCCTTTCCCGACCCCCAATAAGAGACCCAAGAAATGGAATTACCATTACCTGTTTGTGTAAAGTTGAATGTGTTGCCACCGTGAGCAAAAGAGAAATCAACTTTGTTGTTGTAACCTGTTTGAATTATAGAGAGGTCTACATCACCACTCTCAACTTGTTCAACATGGACATGATTTTCGTCTGCCCATGTCGACAAGCTTATCAATAAAGTTAATAATAAACTTTTCTTCATATCATATTCTTCTTAGAATAACCATAAAAATACTAAACATAAGACAACTCCCTCACCGAATGCTAACCACAACATGTGGTAATCATCCAATCTCATAGCTTTCTGAAACCCAAATAATTGTGCTTCATGCCATGCACGGAACTTTTCTATAATATTCATATATTCTCCTAGTTTGTTTGTGTGATAGTAATATTTATAGACGAACCATCACCCACTTGTATTAGTGACTCCTTTTCGTCTGTTATGGTTCTAATGGATGCTTGTGCAAACATTGGTAATCTAATGGAAATAACTCCATTAACTTCCCTGTAGAACCATATCTGGCCCAGACCCTTGTCTACAATTGTATTGTATTGAGTGTCTTTGTCAAACCCCGAACCTGTTCCTTGAATACGAACACTTCCGAATGCTTGTCGTTCTCTATCGATACCAACCTTACGGTCAATCTCTAAGACAACGTCCAGTAAATCTTGTAAGAAATCGACATCTAATAAATCTCTATCGAGTTCTGTATATTCTAATTCATCATCTTCGAAATAGTCTTCTTCTAAATCATTGAACTCTAGGAAGTCTACGTCTAGAATATTACTACTATCATTCTCTGAACCACTTTCTTCTGATATCTGTTCTGTCACCTCTTCGGGTGGAGATACAATGAAGTAGTTATCAATTAGATTGGGTGTAATCCCATTCACTACAACTGGTTTTGTAGGTGAATCATCATAAGTTGAAACCATTGTTGTCTGATATGCTTCATTCATGGTCACCGAACCACCAGCATTACTTACTACAATTTCTCCCGAGGGAGCACCCCATTTATCGGGGAGCAGAATTATCAATGACCTTCCGATTTCATCAATACTAGTTGTGAAATCTGTGCCTCTGACTGTTATCTGTGCAGTAGGTGTAGTTATATTTATGTTCGCTTTGTTTATTTTACCACCAAAACCCGAAGCAAATCGAGCGGTGCCTTGTGCCATTCTTATGGCCATCTTTGACTTGGATGGGTCGGGGTCATAGTAAACCTCGTCTATCCAAACTTTGGAGTGTTCTGTTAAGTCTAGTTCCTCGTCTCCTTGGAACTGAATTTTCATTCTTCCATTCTGAGTTTGTGCTGTATCATACATTAGCACTTCAGGCATCTCAGATGCTGAGATGACGGTAGTCTCACCGTCTCTCTGCAACCCAGCGTATCCTGTTTGTTCTGTAATCTCACCTATTGGTTCACCATGAAGTGAACCAATAAGTAAAAGATTAATCGTTATCGTCTTTTTGAACGATGTCAATATTTGCATTAGAAGTCACGAAAGTCACATCGATAATACCACTACAAGATTGTCCAGTTGGGCATCCTGTATCTGAACCACTCTTCTGAATGATGTCGATATCATTACTTGAACCAGTTAAGATTGCAGTAATGCTGTTATCAGTTGCATCTGATTGATTAGTGTTAATGTCATTAGATGAACCTGTAACAGTCCAGTTCCAAACAGCATTGTCACTATCTATCTTAGTAGTGAATATGTTTGATGAACCAGCAACTACTAAATCCCAGTTAAGGTATTCAGCACTAGCATCTGCACCAATATCAATATCAAATGTATTAGACGAACCTGTAACAGTACCTAACATATTTAACTCGTCAGCACTATTTTGACCAATGTTCCAGTCCATAACATTTGAATCACCAGTGAAGGTGAGGTTTATAGTTGCTGAGTCAGCAATCATAGGCCCGAATAGTTTGTTACTGTCTCCAAATTGGACAAGTGTAAACGTATTAGATGCACCAGTTAAAACCATATCAGCAGATGTTCCCGAGAAATCATCTAGACCAACTTTGTTTCCATATCCTTTCTGTGTAAAATCTAGTACTAAACCAGTACCACTTTGATTCAACCATATTTCATTGTCGTCTGCTCCAGCAAATGCTGTAGTAGAAAACCCTAATGTTAAACATAATGTAATGAATAATTTATTCTTCATTTTGTTTATCCTCTATTTGATGTCCCTCGTTTCTTCCATGAGTTCCGTGTGGATGTCGATGACCATCTTTAATTACCCAAAAACTTCTATCGTGTCCTTGGTATATTAGTTCTAAGACAGCTAGTTCAATTGCAGAACGAGTTGCTTTCGTAACTCCTTCATTCGCTGCTATACCGTCTTCCATTTCCACCAACTTCGTATCCATATCCACGAAGCGGAATACATCATAACCACCGCCTGTACTTAAAATCGTCTTTGTAGTCTGTACATTTAGTAAAATTTCACCAGTTAAAGTTGATATTCCTCTCAACGATACCGTGACAACATCTCTACGATAGGAAACACTTGAACCAATACCTAAGTATCTTGCGCCTCGCCCACCACTTTCAATGTTTGTATCATAACCAATTATCCCACCGTCAAGTAGGATACCAGCAAACAAGAGAGGTTGAATGCCCGTTGGAGCATCCTCATTACCTTCCTGTCTTGCAAAGTCTTCTCTAGTAGAACGAATGATTTGTCTCTCTCTTACAAGTGCGTCTAAACTTGTACGTTCTACTACTCTAAACCATTTACCTTTTCCAGCAGTCTTAAGTGCATCAATTAAAAATGATTCTGCACCTTGTGTGACTGCAGTAGAGAATGATGCAATGTTATCCATTCTCTTCCTTTGTCCTGTCTTATCTAAGAACCCATACACTGCAACTACTGGCATATTGTCAGCAGGTGGTAAGTCTGCAAGTTCTTGGTACGTAGGTATATTTACTACTTCTGCCTGTTCGACACATTCACCTACTCGTTCCATAACCAATGATGTACAGGAATCCGTCATGCTTGGTATGGCAGCACACCCGCTGATGAGCAAGACTAACAGTCCTACTATTCCTAAGTTTTTCATTTAAAAACTACCAGTACCGATTGGTATATCTAAAGTTGTAGTTGTTCCATCACTTGCTACAATGGTTAGACGAATGAATTCCACACCGTCTTCTCCAACCATCTGTTCGTATGTAACTGTATTACCTTCTATAGTGAAGACACCGTATGTTACAGCTTCACCGTTAGAGAACATATTCTCTACTAATTGTTTTGCAAGTTGAGCATAGATTCTGCTCTCTACGTTCCTTAAAAATTTGGCAAGTGTCGTGTTATTTGCTTCTCTATCTGCCTTTGCAATTGCATCTTCAACGTCTTGTGCTATCTTATCACGTCTTGATTTCTCTTGGTTCTCAATGGTAAGATAATGTGCTGATTGACCTACCCCATTAAAACTAGGACTCTTAAATCCAAATACAATTTCATCTGCATTTACAGACATACACATCATCATTAAAATTATACTACTTACTATTCTCATTTTTAGCTGCCTCTTTCTTAGCGTTCTCTTTATATTCGAGAACTACGTCTACCTTTTGTTGGAGACGAATCAAATCTTGGTCTAACATTCTGACTTGGTCGATGACTTTTATTAGTGCAAAATGTTGCTTCTCAATTTCGGGTTCTAGCTTCTCACCTACAAACCACCAAATGTAATAGATGAAATAACCCAACCCAACTGCCATAACGATTGGAAATCCGTAATCACTTATTACCGCTACAAGACTTTCCATTAGATGAACAATAACCCTAACAGAAATCCTATGTTGAGACCCAGTGAACACATGAGAACAAAGTCCCTAGTAAATGTGTATTCAACCATTACTATTTCATTTCTCATTAGTCACGTCTCACATCTAGTTTTCCATCTTCTATAAAATTTTCTGCACGTGCTACACGTTCTATATCGGGACGGAGTTCCAATGCAGCGGAAACTAGCATGTCAATCTTAATCATTTCATTTGACATGGTTCTTGCACGGTTCTCTAGTGAGTTGCAAAACATTGTTAACGTTTTAATGTCGTCAACTACGCCTTCTAGAATTTGTTTGATGACTATGAAGATAAAAAATCCCATCACAAGGCTCCCTGCAATCGGGGCTCCCACTTCACCTATCAAAACAAATATATCATTCATGCAATTATTTATTCTTTTCACTTTCTTATACGCCAAAAAAAGGGACTCTTTTGAGTCCCTTCTCAAGACATCGTAAAGAGTTATTTCAATTGTTCACGAATTTCGCTGATGACTGCAGCCTTTGCGCCAGATTTCTTAACCTTAAGGTTCTTCTTCTCTGCAAGTTCTACCAATTGATTCTTAGTTAATTTTTTTAACTCTGAAACCGTTGGTGCCTTTGGCTTGGATGGTGTAGTCTTCTTAGATACTGAAGATTTTTTCTTCTTATCTTTGACAACGAAAAACACGAATGCAACAGCCAGTATTGCTACTATTACTATTCCGTCCATAATGTTCTCCTAATTAAATTACTTATCAAGTAATGGGTTCTTGTCCTTTGCTTTACCTATTGCTAGAGCAAAGACTTCTATGTATTTATAGCACTTTGCCCAAAGAGCATCGTCTTTTGGTGTGTCCGTCATCATTACAATGACTGAACATATAGAAATAATCGCTGGTATTGCTGACATGAATGCCCAAATACTACTTATAAAATCCCACATATGTTTTCTCCGTTAGTTGTTAACAGAGGTATTTATCTATTTAGACCCACCAATAGAGTATTTTGTGGTCAATTTCCAGTTGGTTTTCTCTTTGTATGGAATGATTTTGATTTGGGATAGGGGTGCAGTAGGTTCTACTATCTTAGAAGGGTCAACCAAAGTAATGAGTTTCCATTGTTCTAGAAGCTTACAGATAGTATTTCTTCTACCAATATCAGACTCATCTATGTTTGTAGGTTTACCATCGAGTTTGAACAACTCTTTGAAGTGAGTGATGTAGTAATGACCACGCTTATGTAGGATATGACATGATTGGAATAGTTCCTGTTCTCTTCTAGACGCAACACCTATGCGTGATAGTGTTTCCCTTATCTTTAGGAAATCATCTTTTTCGGGGAAGGTTACTTCGACTAATTCTGAAACTATTTTTTCTTGTGCATCATCCATTGTTATTACCACCAGTATTCATTCTGTTTTTCAACTCACGTAATTCTTTATCAGATAGAAGCGTATAAAGTTCTTTAGCTTCTCGGGTTGACATCTGATAATATTCTTTTACGACATCGAGTTTTTTACTAACATATGGTTTAGACCACTTAGAAAATCTTTGTCGTTTTCGTAAAGTATTTAGGAAAAACACATATTGAAGACGGTTGTCTACACCGTGACGACAATTCATTTCGTTAGTAAAGAAAACAGAATCTTGGTGGTAAGACAAAGATTTGTTTATTAGGAATGGTTGATATGCTTTCTCTTCGATATCATCAACCATGATATCAGTTTTATCGGAAGAGACCGACTTGACAAAATCGAATGGATTCCGTTTTTGCATCTTAAGTATTTCTTATGTAAGAATCGAGTAGTTCTTGACCACTAAGAGCTTCACCGAAGTAAATAATCTCACCGCTTGACTTTATTGTTCTTTGTACGACACCGTTGTTGTATTCAACGTCCAGTACTGAACCATCATTACGTCTAGTGTCGTACCACATTGAAGTGAATGAATGTGCATGGATGGATTTAACACCACTAGCCCATTCTTCAGCTTCTAGTAATAGTCTTTGTCGTTCTACTCTCTCGTTATGTTCTGTCATTTGAACTTACATTCTCCCATGATTTCAGTTAGACAAGCAACAAAGTTTATCTCTGAATCCATTGCAAATGCAGACTTGTATTGATAGTCTGCAATAATTAACACACACGCTGGAATTGATTGGGGCTCCAATTGTAATTCTAACGCATTGAAAACTTTTCTGAATAATGTATTAAAGTCATTATCTGAATTAGTACCAACCCATTTTCTCATGGCTGACCAATTCTTTTCTTTGATGTTATTAATCAAGGGGGTTAACTTCTCTTCGGAGAGAGTTGAAATTAACCCACTATCAATAACACCACTTGCACCGTATCGTTGAATCTCATTGAGGACTCTTCGAAAATCGGGGAAGAATTTCATGATGAGTTCTGCAAGAACTCTTTCATCGGCCTCAATGTTTTCTTGTACACATATTCGTATACATCTATCCAACATCTGTTGTGCAAGTTGTGGTTTTAGTTTTGGTGTGATACCAAAATCAATAACTGTAGTTCTAGAATGTAATGGTGGAATAATCCTATTCTTGTAATTACATGTAAAGATAAATCTACAGTTGGATGAGAACTCTTCTATAAAGTTTCTCAAAGCTGGTTGAACTGAGTCTGCAGAAATGTAATCTGCTTCGTCAAGGATTACGACCTTTGCACCACCCGATAATGAAACCGAAGATGCAAAGTTCTTAATCTTTGTTCTGAGTGTGTCAATCAAACGTCCTTCATCAGAACCGTTGATTACTATAAAGTCTGCATCGAGTTCGTTACACAATGCTTTTGCAACTGTCGTTTTACCGACACCTGCTGACCCACACAATAATAGATTAGGTACTTCTCCATTCTTGACAAATTCCTTAAAGGTATCTTTAAGTTCCTTTGGCAGTATCGTCTCTTCAATTGTTTGCGGACGATACTTTTCTACATAGAGAAACTCATTCATAAGAACAAACCCCCCACCGAGTTTGCAGTGCAGTCCACCCAATGATGAGTGGGGACTACTCCCGCGTATATTGCAGAGACTGGCACAATATTCACACTACTATTATATAGGTTATACATTGTATTTGCTATCTGGCTCCAGTGCAATAAAATACTCTAAGTCTACATCTGCATTATTGAAATGAGATATACCTTTTGATGATACTTGAACATCATAGTTACCATCTAGAATTTTAAGATTCTCCATCTTGAAATTCATTTCATAAGATGTCCCATCACTTTCTGCTTCTACAATTCTTGAGAATGTATTAGAAGTAGGACTCTTCTTATCTGTAACAACTAATGTTACTGTAGTACCATCTGATTTGAGAATCAAATCATTAACACCTAGAACAGCTGCAGCTTTCTTAAGGTCGGTCAATAGTGTTGACGTTACTTTGAAAGTAATCTCTGCCTCTGGCATGGTTATCATCTTCTCGGGTGCAGTTACCATACCTTCCGCTGCATAGAAATATGCAAGAGAGGAATTGTTATCTGCCACAGACAATGAGGAATCATTGAATTGGAAGTCGGGGTCGTCCATTAAAGACGTTGCACCTAAGAATTCTGGCAGGTTGTAGATACTGAAGTCTTGAGGAAAGTCCTCAGCCACAGTTGCTACTGCAAGAATGTTTTTCATATTGGAAATAGTTTCCAGTTTGTTGCCTGTTTTGACTCGAATGCCCGAGTTGATTGTTGAGAAGTTCTTTAGAACATCCTTCGTATCATTACTAATTTTCATCACTAGTTAGTCTCCTTATAGGTATCGTGGTTGTACAATGCAAGGAATCCATAGTGGATAACCTTGAGAAGGTCAGCACGATTATATCCGCCCTTCTTGCCGTATCGTTGTGCATATTTCATCACGTTACCGATACAAAATCCTTCACCGTGTCCACCGTCCATGATAAACTCAGTTGCCTGAAACTTATCTTTGGAGTAGTGTTCACCGTATGTCTTGTCTACGTAGAGTTTGAACTCTTTGAGCAGCCTCTCTTCGTTGTATTTGTAATCTATTTGTCTTGGCATGGTTCTATTATACTACCCTTGTTCTGATTGTGCAATAGTGTTTTCTAACAAAGTTTTCTTTTGTATAGGGTTTATTTCTCTATACATTATATTGTATCCACTTCCACCTTGAGCTTGTATAAGCAAATTCATATTATCTAATTTTTTCTCAAACTCAATTTTATTTTTTGCAAAATTGTTCCAGTATTCGATTCCAGTGTGATAATATAATACCACTAAATCTTTCTTAGACCTTACGGCTTTAGAAGATAAGGACTTAGACCATTCATTAAAGAATCCTCTTAACATTCCACTAGAAGTTATAATGCAATGTGTAGTTTTGTCCTTGTATTCATTGTTTGCTTCTTCTTGAGCAGCTGCTTTTGTGGTTTTAACAAATTTCTCATTTGGTGCAAGGCCACTTGGTTTTAAAAGCTGTTTCTTTATTTTAGCCTTCAATGATTTTAAGTCGTTAGAAGAAAAACCATGTCTTTTTAATTTGACAGTCACAACTGGGTCGTCATGCTTCTTATTATTATCTTTACAATATTGAACGATAGTGTTGACGATAGTTGTAGTGTCTTGAGCTTTAGGTTTAAAGTCATGTTCTGCATTATCTAACTGACCAATCTCTTGGAGTTCAGTCTCAATAAGTTTTGACCACATTGATTCGGGTATAAAAATAACTGGTAAAGTTATATCAGAGTCTTCACCAAAATATTTCTTACCAGCTGCACATGTATGGTTTTTACTAAGTCTTGTGTGTTTACCCTTTCCTTTAAAGTTCTCTAGAACAATCAAGTGTTTCTCAGATAGTTCTCCAGTCCAAAAGGAAGGGTCGTCCATTAATTTGTCATATATTTTTTTGACATGTGAAGGGTCAACTCCATCTTCTTCTCTAACTTGATATGTATCCCACCCAAGTATTTCTTTTAAAGCGTAATCACCAGTTTCATAAAATTTACTTTCAAGTGCTTCTAGACATTGAATAAAGAATTTTGATTCTGCTTTGAATGCACCCGAGTTAGATTCATTGTAGTATTCTTTACTTAGTTTTGCATCGTTATCATGTAGATAATCTTGTTCAAACTTCCTACACTCTGCTTCAGTTCCAGTAAATAAAACTTGATACTCTGAATCATATGTAGCCAAATCTTTCTTATAAGCTGAACTGTGAGTCACCACCGTTCCTTGATAAGTTCCATCGGGGTAACCAATTTTACTTCCCATGTATTTGTTCCTACCCCTCTTCTGAACTACTACAAGATAGCAGTGATAGAGGCAATCTGCCTCTAACACACTATTACATTTCCAATTAATCATCATTGCTGTCACCTTCTGTAGTTTCCTCAGCATTCAAGTCTACCCCAGCATCAATCTTGGAGTAGAGGTCGAGGATACTATTTCTAGTTTCTTCATCGAACCTTGAGATACACATTGTGATTGACTTCAACTTGTCATTGAACATTCTGAATGCATTGACAATGTGAACCAACCTTCTAGTCGTGACAACATCATCGATACCACCTTCGTAGTATGTCTTTCTGATTATGTCAGCCCAGTCGACAAGCTTCTCAACGAAGTCTTCATCAACGGCACCAGTCAATTCCATTTCTTTTGCAAGGATTGACTTCTCAGTTTTCACTGGTGGATATTCTTGTTGCATCGTGATTGCAAATCTTTCCAACATTGCTTCATTCATGATTTGAGTCCCGATGAATTTACCATCGTCTGACCCTTGACCTTTCGTGTTTGCAGTTGCAAGGATTGTGAAACCTTCTTTAGGTGAAACCCACTCACCAGTTTTCTTGATTAGGTATCCTTTACCTTCAAGAACTGATTGTAGACACATCAACTTGTTTGAACCCAAGTCAACTTCGTCAAGAAGTAACACGGCACCTTTTCTCATTGCTTTGATAACTGGGCCTTCTCTGAAGACAACGTTACCATTAACAAGAGTGTGACCACCCATCAAATCATCTTCATCGGTTTCGATGGTGATGTTGACTCTGTAAAGTTCTCTCTTCAATTGAGCACAAGTTTGTTCAATCATAAGAGTTTTACCATTACCACTCAGACCAGTAACGAATACTGGAAAGAAGATTTTGGATTTAATAATATTTTTGACATCTTTGAAATGTCCAAAAGGAACATAGTTAGACATCTTCTCGGGAATGATTTTAATTCCATCATCGAGTAGATTAACTGACTCTGTTTGTGCAGCCACTGGCATATTACTTGGGGAAGCAATTGACACCACTGGTGCTGGAGCAACAACACTAGTTGCACTCTCTGAATATCCACCGTTGTAACCACCGATTACAGCTTGAAGATTGTACAACAAAGGCCCAGTCTCTTGAGCTTCTTTGAAGTTATACTTCGAGGATTTTATCCATGAAGGGAAATATCCATCAAAGGCATCTTTGATTTCTTTCCTTCCAAAGGATTCTTGGTTAGGGAATTTGTTGACCAGTTCTCCCAAGAACTCCACCCTATCGGGTGTGTAAGAAAATTTCTTACCGTTTACGTCAATTGAATTTATCATAGTCTCTCCGTTTTTCAATTCTTTTCTCATCTTTTATAGTATATCAAAAAGCCGATGGCACTGTCAAGGCTATTTCAGCGACTCGAATCTAGTTCCCATCTTCTCCACACATTTAATAATACCCTTCTTATTCTTCTCAGTAAGATACTTCTCACCTTTATTGACCCAAATTCTGAATGCAAAACACTCCTTCTCTTCAGTCTTGCACTCATTAATCTTTGGACACTCATGGAAGGTGCATGGGGCAGGCCCAACATCCATCACTGCATCAGCAAACTTTGAATAGTCTGTATTGTGATTAATGTAATATGCATCGTCTACTCTAAGTGGTTCTCTATTCATTATGAAATCTCCTTTATAAATTCATTTGTTAAAAATCTTGAAGTTGTTTTTGCTTTCTGATTTCTCTTGAAAGCAGCCATCACTTTTGACTTCTTGGCGTCAACCAAGTCGTTATCTAATTCGTCTGAACCATCAACACCAAGTGAAGAAGTTGCAGTCAAAAACATTTTGTTGTAGCCGTGACAATCAACAACCAAACCATTCTTTCTAATCTCACTCCAAAGTTGTCTGTCATTGTCCCACCATGTATCTTTTAAAGAAGTGTAACCTAGGACTTCACCCATGTCTCTCTTCTTGTCTAGAACAAAGTAACCAGTGATAGTGACGTTGCAAGTTTTAGAAATCCAAGACAATAAGTTCTGAGTCTTTTGGAAAGCAGATTGATTATAGTATCTACTTCTTTTTTTGTCACCGTAAGGGAAAACTTTGTTTGAGTATGGGTCAATTATTTCTTCAATAGTTTGCACACCCCAAGAGTCAATCCCTTGCTCTTTGGCCCATTCATTCTTTGCATCTGATGAAACATTTAGTAATGGACTTCCGTGTGAGAATCCATCGGTGATTACAGTCAAGATACTTTTCTCAATTCCGTAAGCACTGTTGAACTCGGGTAACAATTTTCTCATTGCAACCAAGCAATGGTCAAGTGGTGTACCACCAAGTCTGTAAGCCATTGGTCTGATATCTGTGTCGAACCAAAAGTATGGATTTGTTTCACAGTCTATTGCAAACTCACCATCGTAAAATGCATTGTGCAACTCTTCAGTTTTATTTGTACTTCTCCAACCCAACTTACCTAGGAAGTGACACATCCATAATGAAGCAACGTTGTTCATCATTTCTCTATACTTCTTGTTGTTCATTTCGTTAGAGAACAATTCAACTAGGAAACCTTCGTCACCCATTCCTGTCCACTCTTCTCTATTGTAAGCATCTGTGAAGAGATAAACTCTGTGAGGGATGTTTGCTTTTCTGCAGAACTCTGAAAGAATGATTGCTTGTTCTAGTAACTCAGCACAACTGTTTCCAATTGAACCACTCCAATCAAGTAAAACATTTAGACCATGATTCTGTCCATCAGGCAAGTAAGTAACTCTTTTGAAAACATCATCAACGATTTGGTATTTTGCAAGTTTGTTCATATCTAACTTACCAGTTTTACCACTGAAAGCTTTAACACTTCTCTGTGCAGTCTGCTTCATTTCAAACTCTTTTGCCATGTGAGCAACAAGTTTTTTGTTCTTGTCAATAAGTTTCTTTGCAGTGTACTGAATCTTAGGAATGTTTTTCTCAGACTCAGATGGTCTTTCTGTGGAGTATTCATTGAAGAATGCTTTCCAGTCTGCAAGAACTTTGTCATGACCAACCACGATATTCATATCATTGTTTTTGAAAGTATCTCTTAGGTTGATTTGCTCTCTCCAAACGTTTTTATCATCGATGAACATTTCTTCATTGTTATGTGCATGGTGTTCAGTGAGTGATTCTCTAGCACCACCCTCACCATCGTAATCATTTTTACTTGCAACACCACCTTCTTTAGAAGCACCAGTAGTTTTCTTCTCTGACTCTGACTCTTCTATATCATCCTCTTCACCGTCTAAGTCTTGGTCACCGTCTCCAAGTTCGGGTGCTTCGGGAAGTGAATCTTCTGTCTCTTCTTCATCATCAGCTTCTGAATCTGAAGTATCATCATTCCATTCGTCACCATCATCTGACTCATCCCAATCACCTTGGTCTTCATCTTCTATATCTTCATCATCAAGGTCGAACATTTTAGGAACGATTGATTCATCATTCTCATCTCTAACTTCGTTTTCTTTTGACCAGTTGTAGATTGCTTCAGCACAAACTTCAACGTCTTCCCAAGAAGTACAAGCCTCTGCCATGTTCAAGAACTTATACTCTTGGTCGGTCAACTCAATTTGAACCCTAGAACCACACTTAGTAATCAAGTTGATTTTGTCAATGCATGAAAGTGTGTTCAAGTCTCTTCCGTTAAGACCGAAGAAATCCTTTTCCATCAACTCATTGTATGCAGTGTAGAAAGATTTTCTTAATCCTTGGAATTTGTTCTTGATTGCTTTCTCAATTCTAACATCTTCAACAACGTTGAGATATCCTTTGAGTGTTTTGTTTTTAGACAATGCATTGTGAAGTCCCTCGTAAGGTGTATTCAATGCATGTCCAACTTCGTGACCCATGAACAGGTCATAAAGTTCGTTACTGATATCATCTTTGAAAGTAGGACAAGCAAGTATCCTATTCTTTACATCAAAGTATGCAGTTGGTATTGGTTTATGAACAATAGTAATGTTCTCTGTTGCCATTAGTTTGGCAAGTTGGTCTTTTTGGTTTCTTTTTGTCTCAGTCATAAGTATATGCTATCATTAGCTGCATGGCATTGTCAAGGCCTAGAGCGTAATAAATTTTCTCCTTGATTTAGAGAATTGTTTCATTGGAGATTTGAAGATGATTTCTTCTTTGGTTCCAGTCTTGATGTATCCAACTAGTTGTCCAGCATCGTTGACTATGTAAGTATGGTTTGGAACTGTAGTCTTTGACTCAGTCCAGTCCGTAATCTCTTTTAGGTACTTCATCCCTCATCCTTTTTCATAATATACACATAGTATATCAAAAAGCTTAGGGCATTGTCAAGGCCTGATTAGCGGGGGGTGTAGGAGTTTTGTCTGTGGATTTGGTGTTGGTTTTGGTCTAGTTCGATGGGTGAATCGGGGATAATTCTGTCTTCGATGTCTGTGAACCACATGGATATGGTGTGTCTTGGGCCTCTTCTTACTGTCTCAACCCCATGTTCAAGGTATAGACCTTGAAAAAGAAGTCCCTCACCCGCCTGTGGTGGGTGCTCATGGCCTATTGGGAAGGTCTCACTGGGTGGAAAGTAGGTCTGTCCACCGTTATAATTGTCATTTAGATATAGAATACACGTCCATTCCCTAGAGTTTCCTTCTTGGGGGACAGCACCCTCATTGATTTCTGAGTTGGAATAGGTATCAAAGTGTGGTTTCTGAACTCCACCTATGTCCCATTCATTGAGTGCTAACATTTCGGGATAGAAATGTTGTCCTGTTTCTTTAAAGATGTGGGATGTACATGCCTGTGCAGAACGTCTAAAGATATCACGAACCCATGGTGTCTTTATGTGACAAAAGTCTATGGCACGATAATCAGAACCGTCACCAACTGTTCTTAAGTGTTTATGCTGTAGATGATAGTGTATTAGACTCAGACTGTCCTTCTGACTCAGAAGGTTGGGAATCACTATTGGCTGCAGCACTGTTTTGGATGTACTTTGCAAATGCTTGTCGTTCTTCATATTTTATTCTCTTTGCACGTTCTTTGGGACGTGACTTCAATGCTCTATCTAACTTCAATCTAGATGCACGTTGTAGGAAGATGATACCATTTAGATGGTCAACTTCATGTTGGACACATCTAGAGGCAAGACCTTCTAGACTGACCACTTTATCTTCACCCTGTGCATTCTGATACTTCAACTCAATCAACTTTGCACGTTTTATCATAAGGTATATATCGGGGAACGATAAGCACCCTTCTTTCATCAAGTCGGTCTCTTGTGATACCTTTGTTATTTCGGGATTGAAAAATGCAACTATCCCTTGGTCTTGAGATTTCATTACAAAAACTCTTGCATCCAATCCTACTTGGTTTGCACTTAGACCGATTCCACCAAACCTTTCCATTGCTTCTGTTAAAGATTTTTCAATCTCTTCAGCATCGGTACGATTTTCGAAATCAAATACGAGGGGTGGGGTTCTTAAAACCTTACTGGCTTCTTCTATCAATTGATACATAATTACTTCTTTAGTAGGCCGTTATATTTTACGGCGAGGTTATAAAATTGTCCGAGTTTCTTAAGTCCAGCATGTCCTGCTTTGTTAGTCCTCACTGACATCTGCATGGTGTACGTTGTATCTTTCGATGCAAGGTGTAGGAACCAATTCTGTTTCGATGATTTAGAAGCTTCTGCTTTAATGAACTTAACTACTGGTAAAAATACTCCGAGTTCATCATCATCTGTAACCTGTTCATACGTAGAACCGATACCCTTAATTACTTTAGTTGGTACGCCTGGGGCTTCACGTAAAATCTCTTTCTTTATATAGTCAAATGATTTACCACCCTGTTTACCATTCTTATTGAATAGGTCTATCAGTGCTTGTCTGACTATCTCTAAGTGTTCGTTATAGTACTGTTCGTACTTACCATTATTATTCTTATCAAAATCCTTTAGGACTTGTTGGGTAATCTTTCTATCTTTACTGTCATAGGTTTTTGCAGAAGGCATACCCTCAATCTTAGAGAACACTTCTTTGTGTAACTTTGCAGATAACTTAGGTACTTGATTCCCCTCTTTAAATGCTTGGAAGATTGGGTTTACGTATGTGTTGAGTTTAGGTTCTGAAGTTTTCTTACCACCTGCTTTAAGAGAGGTTCCTAAGATTGCACCATCCGTAAACTGAAGGAAGATGTCGCCTGGATGTTTGGATGGAACACCAGCTGGTTTTGCACGGTATCCCCAAAAAACATTCTTGATTGACTTCGCTTTCATTTCATCATAGATATACTTTGTAATACCTATTGCATTCTCTACTTTCTCTTGAAACTTGGATGAGTCTTCTGCTTGTGCAATGAAGTCCTTTGCAGATTGTTTATCTGAACTACCTACACACTTTAATTTATCTACATTCTGTTCAAGTATCCACTCATAGAATGATGAAACTGAACTAGGTTTGTAGCCTTTCTCCCATGCAATACAAGGGAACAACTCTGTGATACTTGAGTTTAGTGTTGTCTCATTCATGCCACCACTCTTAGGTTTAAACATGATGATTGCACGGTCTCCATTCAATGATGGGATGAAGATAGGGTCAAAACTTGATAGTGAACTTCCCTTTACCTCGGCATGAATGTCTGCATTCCGTAACTTCTTTTCTACCTCGTCTCTATCACCATCTCTGTCTTGTGTCTTAACAACAAAAACTGTAGTCTTACTATTAGATTTCTTATGTTTCTCAATGGTCAATCCATCGGTTACTTCTGAAGGCAAGTCTTTTACTTCTAATGCTTCATCGAGTGTTGGGATATCTAATTTGATATCTTCCAGTTTTGGGTCGAGTAGTTGTGAGAATGATTTCATAATACTATTTATCCTAATCTGCCAGTCTAGAGAAGTTTTTATGTTTCTCGAATCTTAATACATTACTGAACTTATCATATAATGTATCACCTTTATGACTAATGATAAATGCATTTACTCCATCTGTCAAGGTGTTTAACAGCTTTAAAAATTCATCTGTACCAGCAACATCTAAAGATGAGTCAAAGACTTCGTCTAGGATTAGTAAATTGGTGTTCACACTGTTCTTCATTCTTGCTACACTTCTCCATGTGAATAGAAGTGCAAGGTCGATTCTCATCTTCTCACCCTGTGAAAAGTTTTCGTATTTGAATACGTCTCTGAATCTTGATTTAATTGTTTCGTCAAATGATTCATCTAACTCAAACCCAACATAAAACTCTAACTGTGCAAGATACTTATTAATAAGCTTATTCATAATAGGAACATACTGCTTAATAATCTTTTCCTTTACACCTTGGTCTCTAAGTAGAGTTGTTGCAATGTCATAGTAGTGAGTTCTGTCCACTAAAGCTTTGTGTTTAGTATGCAGAACATCTAACTCATCTTCACCTTTGGTTATTCTCTCATGTACATCTGTACCACCATCGGATTCGATTTTTAATTCTTCAATTTCACCATTGATTTTTTGAATGTATTTTTGATTGGATAAGATTTCAGTTTGATGTAGACCTACTTGTCTTTGAATATTGTCGATGTCGGTTTGGATATCACTGATTTCGATGATTCGTTTTGAAGCAGCCCCGACTCCATCTTCAATCTGTTGGAGTGCATGTGCAATCTCCGTTGCCTTCTTAGTCTTTGATTCGAGGTGTTCCTTTTTATGCTCTTCATCTAACCCTTGTTTACATGTTGGACATTCATCATTCTCTTCATAGAACTCAACTTCTTTTAATGCTTTCTTTCTTGCATTAGTAAGTTGTTTCTCCATATCTTGTAAGTCTTTTAACTTTTTAGTAATGGAATCTTTATCGGAAATTGTTAACTGTATAGTTGTAATCTCTTCACTGTTAGTATCTATAACTTCTAACAGCTCACCTATATGAATGTTGGTGTCTACTACTGTTTGTTCGAACTGAGTAATCTTTGCCATTCTATTTTCTGTCATGACCTTGACTTGTTCATTAAGACCACTGAGTCTTTCCTCTAGAATCTCAACTTGATGTTGAGTATCCTTTAAATCAATTTGATGTGCAGCCTTTTTCTTTCTCAATAGTTGCATCATGGTGGTGAAGATATTAATATCCAGCAAGTCTTCTACAAGTTTTCTCCTATCCTTTGCTCTAAGTTGCATGAAGGGGGTGAAGTTTGCAGAACCTAAGATTGCAACCTGTGTAAACGAACGATAAGACATCTTAAGAATATGTTTCTCTATATGGTCTTGATAATCTCTTACTGTTGCATCTTGATTGACAAGTACTGAGTTAACATATAGTTCAAAGATGTTTGGTTTTGCACCACGAATAATTTTATATTGTTTCTTACCAATTGAAAACTCAATCTCTACTACTAAAGCTTTCTCATTGATACTATTAATAAGAAGTTCTTTCTTTAGATTCCTAAATCCACGTCCATACAATCCGAAACATAATGCATCTAAAAGTGTGGACTTACCAGCTCCATTGTCTCCTAGAATAAGTGTCGTTTGATGTCCGTTTAATTCTATCTCTGTAAATGTATTACCCGATGAAAGTAAATTCTTCCATCGTACCTTCTCAAAATTTATCATAAATAAGTGTGTTCATCCAATGCCTCGTTATACAAAGTTTTCATTATCTCATCGAGTTTTTCTTTCTTACCTTGTATCTCTAACCCCTCAACATACTTGGATAATATAGTTAGGGTATCGTCTACTCCTTCGATTTCTTCATCATCAAAGAAGTCCATGTGCTTATTATCATCAACAACTGCAACGTGTAATGGATTAGAAGCATGTACCTTATCAAGGAATGAGTCAAACCAATACGGATTGTCTTTGTTAACAACAATAATTTTTACAAACTTGCCGTCGAATTTTGAGTAGTCTAAGTCCTGTAGCTCTTCAAAATCTTTTATCTTACCATCATCATAATAACCTTTCTCAAACATAGTGAGAGGATTATGTACTGGAGTAATCTCTTTTGTTTCTGTATCAAAAATATGGAAGTACTTCTTGTCATTGTAATCAGACCAAGTAAATTCCATTTGAGAACCTAGGTATCTAACATTCTTTACTTCTGACTTGTGATGGAAGTGACCACTGTACACCTGTTCAAATCTCTTAAGATAGGATATGTCTAGTCCATGCTGACATGTCATGTTGGGTAATAGTAATGCACCTTCTATCTCAAAGTGTCCCATACAATGAGTTGCAGCTGCCGTCTGCATGAAATCTACCATGTCTGCATAGTTCTCGGGGTTAATCCATGGAACTAATGCAATAGGAAAATCATCATATTCCTTTACAATAGGGTCGGCATATACGGTAATATTAGGTTGATTGTATAACAATAGTTCGGGACTATTGACATCATTTGTGTTCTTATAATATGTATCATGGTTACCTAGAATCAAGTCCATCTTGATTCCCCTTTCATTCATGGGTTCAACAAAGTGTTCGATGTTTGCTTTCATCGATGCAAAGTTTACGTACTTGCGTCTATCAAAGTAATCACCCATATGGATAATCTGTTTGATGTTATGCTCATCTAGATATGGGAAGAATACCTCTTCATAAAAACGTCCTTGATACTTGGACATCTCAACCATATCTGAACGGACACCACAATGGGTATCATTTAATATCGCTATCTTCATTCAGTAAAGTTTTCTAAGTTCTTGTTTACTTTCTTTTTTTTGTTTTTGGATTTACGTGGTTCGTATTCTACACGATTCATATTCTCTTGCATCCACTCCACGTTAGAGTTAACTAATGATGGGTCATGTTGACCATCGATAGTTGCAAATGAATCCATAGTAATAGATGATTCCATGATTTGTTTTTGCTTGATGTAGACTTGTTTCTTTTCTTTCTGAATCCTTCTTAAGAAAGCGTAATAACAAATCTGTGTAACATATGCAAATGCATTGTTGGATTTTTCAACGTTGAAGTTACCAATGTATTGGATACAATTTTCGATTGCATCGCAAATCATTTCGTCACGGTAAGTATAGTTGATGAAATTGGGTCGAGTGGATAATCGGGTTGCAATCTTATAGATACACTCACCAATATATTCAGTCATTCGAGGGGGGGTTTTCCCAGCAGAAGTTGCTTCTTTTACAGAGGAGTTAAACTCTGCGACTGCAGCTGTAAACTCTTTGTTATTGACATAGTGTTCTGCTTTTTTGGGGTCTTTTTTCGTAGTCATGTATACATTATACCTGTTTATCGTAGTATTGTAAGGGGCTTTTTAAATTAAATTTATTTATAAAAGCCTATAGACAACTGAGGAAAGTATGATAAAATGAATATGTCCCGCGGGGGATATACTTAGCTAGACTACTTCTCTGTTACGAACTCATTCAATTGTCTTGCAGTCCTAATAACTTCTTCACCAGTGATTTCTCTTAGTGGTAAAGGTTTCTTATCATTTGGGAACGAATCGTTGTGAGCGTAGACGGCGTCAACTTCCCTTTGATAATTAGAGGTTAAGATACCTTCTGATAGGGATAGTAGTTCGGCTCGGATTTCAAAGCCTGATTTTGTTGTGTTTGACATATGTTTCTCCTGTGTGTATATGTGTGTGTTGTAAAATTATTCTTACCTAGTATATAGGTGTTTACAAGAATAAGTTTATTAAAGAGAATGCTAATAGCATGAATCCGAAAACACAGACTTGGACTATGGTAGCCCAAAAGATTTGTTTCATAGGATGTATTTCTACTATACGTTCCATCCATTTTTCTGAAGGGGAAAGGTTTACAATCTGTAATAGTTTATCTTCTTTCATAATGTTTGTATGTGTTTTTTAAATTGTTCGTAGTCTCTCACTGCACGTAACGCTCCTGGCTCTCTATCTAGAAATACCCAAGAGGTAAGTAAAATGAATACTATACTATATTTCATCTTGGGTTGTAAAGGTAGAGGGCGATTACAATTAGTATCTGAAAAGTCAGACCACTAATCAGTAACCACAAATCAGACATTAGGAACCAACGCAAATATAGAACCACAGAAAAGCAGACAGAGACAAATAATCTCCGTCTGCTCTCGTAGTTTGTTAAGTTTCTTGGTTGACATTACTTCGAAGCTATGATAACTAAGAATGGTAACGCAAATGGAAGAGTCATCAGCACTAGAAATTCGATAGTGTCACAGATTGCACAAACACGTTTGTCCTCTTTGACTTCTCTAGCTTTTCGCACCATGCTCTTCGCAATCAATGTTGCTGTTGACATGGTTTTCCTTTAAGGTTAAGTTATAAAAATATTGTATAATAGTATATAGACACGGATTATACGCACTTATTTAGACAAATAAAAATCCTAATGAATTATTTTTTCGGGGTCGAAGTCTTCAAGGTCGAAGTCTTCATCGATTAAGTCCATGTCTTCGGGGACAAGGGACTCCATTACTTTTGTTAAATATTCTCTACGTACATCATCGGGTACATTCCTTTTGTTGGTTAGTGGTATGCTTTGTGTCTCTACCATCTCTAACCATCTTGATGAAGCTTCATCATAGAATGGAACAAACTGTTGATTCATATTACTACGGTATAGTATTTGGTCATTTGGAATAACGATGATTGGGTCATCACTAAGAGGTGCATACGGATAGAAGGTTGCAAGAGTTTCAAGTTTATTTTGCACGGTTAACTGACACATCATAGGTAGTGTTATCTCAATACCTTTAGTTGTGTCTCTTACCATACCCACCACTTCACTACCAGTTTTTAGTTTTACAACTTCGTATTTTTGTGGTGTTAAATCTGAGGGTCGTGTCATTTTAAATCGAACTGCCTTATCTCGTATGTAAAGTTTTCTTCGTTGTATATATTTATACGTTCTTTAAGGTGATTGAGAGTATGATTGTTACATTGTAAGTCATCTGATATATCAAATAACCTCATCTCTGTTTTACCGTCAGCCTTACGAAGTCCTCTACCTATAGATTGAAGGTTTCTGATTCGACTTTTACTTGGGGATGCGAAGACAATATTGTCTATTCGTTTGATGTTAACACCTGTAGAGAAAGTTCCGTATGATGCTAGTATGACGTTATTGTCACTTCTCTCTACTATTTCTCTAACTGCTTCTCGGTCTTCTACATCTGTCCCACCATTGACATAGTGGAGCGTTCCCTTTCTTCGTGTGACCATGGGGTTGAACATTTCCCATAGTGGTTGTCCATGTTTCTCAATGTATTGAAATAGTACTAGGGTATTACCTTTCAGTGACCCCACAAGATTAGTTATGAAATGATTTCTTTCTTGGTGTGATACTAGATAATCCATCTCATCTTGGTATGACATTTTTTTCTGTTTAGTATGACGAAGTATGACACATTCTATTTTTAAATTTGCAATCGTTCCCGAATCCATCAACTCCTTTGTGCTTATGACCTTTTTGACAGGGCCGAATAAACCTTCTAGTTGTAGTCTGTGTACTTCTGTTCCGTCCAGTGTACCAGTACATCCAATACGTACAGCAGTAGTCTTCATCTTTTCAAGTATACCTTTCAGTACATTTGCTTTGAATAGATGAGCTTCGTCTCCTATTACAACATCGAATGATTGCATTACTTCCTTTGGTGCTTTACTGAATGACTGCCATGTGGTAACTGTGATTGGTGCATCGAAAACTTCTTGACCATGATAGATTTTACAGATAGGGTCTTTGTATCCGTAGTCTTTAAAATCCTTAGTCATCTGTTCCACTAATGATGTGGTGGGTACGATGATGACTGTCTTAGAGTCATAGTATCTTGCAAGTAAATAAATGATTAGAGACTTACCACTTGCAGTGGGTGATAATAATAGTTGCCTACCATATTGAACTGCAGTTTTAAAAGCTTCTAACTGGTAATCTCTTGGTGCAAATGGAAGGTCTAATATACTAATCCAATCTTCTATTGATATCGGCCCGTTGTTTCTTTCCTTCTTACCAATAACATCTTGAATACCTTCAAACTCGTAACCTCGTTCTCTGCAGAACTCATCTACGTATGGAAGTAACCCAATATAAATCTTGTGTGTTTTGATTGAGAAAAGATATACTTTACCGTCCCACCATTTGTTTTTATAACTTGGCATGAACTTTGCGTTCGGTACAGCAAAGGAAAAATAGTCGTGAAGGTCTTTGGCTAGACCATCATCACAGTCTACCCTCATGAAACATTCGTCCACCTTTGATACTGTGACTTTCATTTTATCTGTAAGGATGTCCACAAAACCAGCCAACTAAACTGGTTCGGGTTCCACTGGTGACAGGCGTCACTTGATGGTGTACAAAAGATGGGAACAATAATAATGACCCCTTTTGTTTTGCAGAGTTAGGAATCTGACGGTAGTAATCCCTCATGTCTCTAGTGTAATCTTTTGAAGTAAGTGTGTCCTTTGAACGAACATCTTCTATCCATTGAAAGTTACCACCCTCGTATTCATCGGGGTCTGTCAATTGTATGGACATACTTAACTTTCTAATCATACCATTGTTTTCATACGGTACGTCACCAGCATCTTGATGCCATGTGTAAAACCCACCACGTTCACCTTGTTGTGCATGATATGTTGTATGTTGAAGTGGTTCAGCATATTCTATGTCGACATTCCATCCACTCTGTTTAGAACCCATAGTAACAGCTTGTTCTATCCTTGTCCAAACGTCTCCTAGAAGCTTTCCATGGTCTCCATGTAACCATCTAATATCTGATGCTCTTATGTTATCAACGACTTTACCACCTGCTCCATTGGCTCTTTTATTGATTACCTCAGCATCGGGGTCTAATCCTACTCTTCCACCTTGCCCTACTGCACCTTCCTCTAAATCGAATTCTGCAGCTTTACCATTAATAAATTCAACTTCATCTGAAGTTAAAAGTGAAGGGTATGTGAATAGGTAGTTACGTAAATTCATTATTGACCTGCCATGAATTTTCTCCAATCAATCGTGTTCTTGATTGTTTGGTGTCTCCATGTGATGTTCTGCATACATTCTTTAAGGAAGTCTACAGTAACTTTTAGATACTCAATCTTTGCATTGAGTTGTTGTAAATCTGTATCGGCATTGAAAAAGATGTTCATATCATTCTTCATAATTTTAAGACCATCGAATGGGTCGGGGTTCCAACCTAGTTCCTTTATTCTATCATCATCCATTTTACCATTGAACCACAACCACTTATCTTTAAGTAAAGTATTGTATTGTTCTTGGTATCTTTTGTGAACTAGTATTTTAGTAGTGAGTAAGTCTTGGTATTTTGCATGAAGCTTAGGTACTTCTAAGGATGCAGTATCCAATTCAATGTCATCTATTTCACAGTCACTTGCCCACTGGGCTTTCAATTCTTCTAAAGTCATAATAATATTATATCACGAAAACGTGAATCTAACTAGTGGTTTCTATGTCGTAGTAAGTAAATTTAAACTCAATAGTTGCAACCACAGATTCACCATCTGCACCCGATTCAAACTCTAATCCACTTAGACCGATTGGAAAGCAGTCATGGAATCTAAAGTATCTATTGGGTATGTTTTTGTTTGTTGTTGTAATAAGAGTGATATCAGATACTTCTGAGCCTGCATCTCCCTTATCCGAAGACGTTCCTATTAGATTTCTACTGGTACCAACATAGGTCTCATAATCTTTAGGGTCTTTAATTGGTACAATTGCATTCATCCATTCGTACACTTCTTTGAAGTTCTCTAGGTCTTCATCCACCAAGAAGTCTACAGATAGATTTTCAAATGTAACTTTGTCGCCTGGAAAATATGCATCCAACCCAACCCCAGCACCGTGTGCTAATTCTGAGAATGACACGCCTGGAATATTACACTTCTTGACAAAGTATTCTGCAGTTGGTATCCTATCAATAAGAAGTCTAAAGTTGTTCTTATTGAGAAGAGATTTGTTGATATCACCCATGGACTCTTGTTATCCGTTTGTTAGTAGTGATGTCGTGATAATCGTCACCCCTATACTCTCTTGTTGTAGTTTCTTCACATAGATATCCTTCTTGGATATAAGTGGTTACAGTTTTTCTAGAGATTACATTTGTGTTCTCTCGACCTTGTGGAAATGTTTTTGCTTCCCATGGGCCCTCTAAAACTTGTACACTCTTTTCATAATTTGACATATTGTTCTCCGTATATACTTATTTAGGTGTTTTGATATGCCAGAACCTACGGAAGTGAACATAATTTGGTGGTATTGATGCAAACTTACATGCCTTATTTGGATTCTTAGGATGCACATCTTCCAGTGTCCAACTGTATACGTCTCTTCTATAGACTTCGTTAGGTATGATTATACCAAAGTCATTATCCAAATCTTCATCATCATATCTTGCGTATATCTTACCTATCTCATCTAAGTATTCTTCTACATGTGTATCATTAAATGAAGCTTCCCACTGGTCGAACCCATTAAAGACTCTACAATTTCTCTTCTTTGCTTCGCCTGGAGCTCCATGTACAGCAGACATCTTTTCTTGTCTAAACCATGGTGCCGGCATTGGTAATGTATTGACTGCAGTCTCTAAAAACATTTCATCAGTATGATTAAATGCTCTTCTCAAATCATCGTAGATATTTTTAACGTGATACAGAGTACCAAAGTGAATAATCAAATCCCACTTTCTTCTGAACGACCATTCTTCATTATGATTGATACATAACTTCTCTGAGTCTGTGTCTATTGAATCTAATAATTCCTGTCTTGCATCTGCATAGGATACAGTTGCACCTAACTTTTCAAAGTGTCTACCAATTAGTCCATGTGCAGTTCCTAGTTCTAGGATAGTCTTCCCATCAAACCAATCTTCACCTTTACAATCGATAACCTTTTTAACTCGTGCTTCCGTTGGAAGGTACATTGTGTGTTCGTCATCTGTGATTGGATTCTTCCATTTAAAGAAACCTTCCAACCCCTCACCATACTTAATCATCTTCATACAGGTATTTATCGCCAAAAAAAACCCCTCGTGAGAGGGGTTTTAGTATTCCAATTAAGGAATGAGAACCTAAGTTCCTTACAGAATGTTAGACACTGCCATCTTTCTGTAGTACTGGTTAGTTCCATTGGATGCAAGTCCGTCAGCAGGTACATTACCTACGAATGGATTTGAAACCATACCATATCTAGTTTTGAAACCGATTTTTGGTTGGAATGTGTTCTCACCTACTGCACGAACCATTTGTAATGGAACGTATGGGCAATAGAAAAGACCAGCATCATAAGGGTTAGTTCCTCTATAACCTACTGTTAAGTAGTCAACACCAGCATATGGGTCAACATATACTTTAACTCTTCCGTTTAGAAGACCAGCAAAAGTATTACCAGTATCGTCAACGTTTAAGTTTGTGTTAAGAGCAGGAGTGTAATCTAATACACCTGCCATTGAAAGAGCAGAAGCTACATCACTTGAACAAAGGATAAAGTTACCTTTTCCTCTTCTTGTATCTTTAGCGATGAAGTTTGATTCTCTTTCGATTTGGAACAATAATCCTTTGAATTTCTCAACAGACCATCTACCGTTAGCATCAACATCTAAGTTGAAAGTACCTGCTGAAGCTGTTGAAGCTGCACCAGTTTTTGCTTGTAAGTTAACATTTCTGATAACTTCACGGTTGATTTCTGCAAGAATTTCTGATGAAAGAATATTTGCAAGTTCTGATTCTGCGTCAAGACCGTGGATTGCTTTGAGGTCTTGTGCAAGTTCGAGTGTGTACTCAGCTTTTAATGCTCTGGATTTAGCAGTGACAGTAGCTTTCTCGATTGAGAATGCCATCTCTGCAAAGTGATTTCCTGCTGCATCACCTAATGCTTCAGCAGAAGCAGTACTCATACCACCACTTGTAGTGGATGCGTATGAAGGAGATGATGTGTCGAAAGGGTCACCTATTGGGTCTGAACCTAGTGAAGTACCTGTTCCTTGAGGAGATGCAGAGTAATCAGTTCTTGCTTCGTTATGAAGTGCTTCTGATTTTGCAGCTCTATCGGCGTCAGTATCATCGTTATATCTTGCTTTCATAGCAAAGATAAGTCCAGTTGGGCCTGTCATTGGTTGAACACCACAAATGTCGTATGCAACGAGATTTGGCATAGCACGTCTTACTAATGAAATCAAAATAGGATTCCAGTTTGCAACCGCGCTTCCAGTAGCATTTAAAGGTGCTGCTTCTTCCAAGTTTCCTTGCTCTTCGAAAAGGGCCTTCTCTTGGTTTTCAAGAATAACAGCAGTAACAGCACGCTTGTAGTTGTCTTCGATTTTTGGCAAATCGGAGTGTTCTAGAATTGGCTCCCACTTTTCTTGTAAGTTTTCTGATAAAAACATTTTATTTTTCCTTTAAATTTAACCTAATGGTTTTAGTTTAGTTATTGCTTGAGTGTACTGTTGCATGTCGGGAGCAAGTAGTGGTTCTTTCTTTTCAGAAAGTTCCCCTGTTCCTTCTTCTACAATAGTATCCTCAACTAGTTTATCACTCTCTTTTGGAAAGTAAGCTTCAGCGATTTCTGCAATCTTCTCAGCGAAGTCTGCTTCATCTTTGAAGTCTACACCATTAGATAATGATTCTAGCTTCTCTTTTTGTGACTCGGACAAACTGTCACCAGCTGCCTTAACCACGTTACTTCTCTTGAGGGCATCTAACTCTTCTGTGACATCAATATTTTTACTGACTTCACCATCAAGCTTTTGCTCCATCTCATCGAGACGATTTGCGAGTTCATCGATAACGTTGTACTTATCTTCTGGCACGTCAACATAGTGTTCTGTGAACAATGTTTTCAAACCATCGATGAAGTTCTCTGTCATCTCTGCTCTCAATCCTCTTTCTATTGCAAGTTCGTTTTCTTTCGTCCACTCGTCTGCAACATATGAAAGATATTTGTCAACGCCTTCCGCAAGGTCAGCTTTGACTTTTTCCACTGAGGATTTTAATTCTTCTGAATATTGGGTTTCTAAAGACTCTTTAATCTCTTCTATTTTAGATGAGACTGCAGCCTTGAAGATAGTTCTTGCTTTCTCAGCACTTTCTTCCGAAAGGTCTAGTGCTTCAGAGATTTTAGATAGGTCGTCTTCTACTTCAATCTCGACTAGGTTTGCTTCGAGCTCTGCAGAAGTTTCTTCGTCAACGATTTCCTCTTTGACTTCTTCTTCCTCTTCTTCTTTTTCAGACCACTTTTCAGCAAGTTCTGCAACTGCTTCTTCGTCCATAGACTTTAGTGATTCTACAATTTTTCTAGCTACTTCTGCTTTAGTCAAGGTCTCGTCAACTTCGTCTTCTGATATAGAACTGAATCTACTTTGAAGTTCTTCCTTAGTCATTTCCTTCATGTTGTTGACGATAGCTTTGATTGATTCCATTTTTGTTGCCTTAACAACATCTTTAGACTCTTCTTCTTCTGAAACTTTTGCAAGTTTAGGTTGACTGTCACCTTTTCCAGCATTCTTTTGATGTGCATCACCACTAACTGGTTTCACATTTTCTGCTTTCTTCTGTGCATCAACTGCTTTGTCAACAGGATTTTCTTCGGGTTTGACGACTTCAGCTTTACCGCTTTCGATTTTCTCGGCATCTGATGAACCTTGCTTAACAGGTTTCGCGTCACCTTTTTGAGCACCATCTGTAGGTTGCTTCTCTTCAGAAACTTCTACTTCTGTACTTTCTAGGTTATTTTCTAACTCTGCCATGTTTTTCTCCTGTTTGAGTTTACTTTTTTATTTATATGTTATAGGCTTTCAACAAACCTTTTCCATAGATTTAACTTGGTTTCTTCCAATTTATTCAGTTTAGCACCCCTTAATTCGGTTCGCATCTTCTCTGAATCAACTGCTTTCAATATACCATTAGACATAATCCACTCTACACCTTCGTATATACCTTCAACGAAGGCCTCGGGTGCAGAAGGGTCTGCAACTATATCGGCTGCTGTTGCTAATTGAAAGTCCCCTTTTACGTATTGAGCTCCACCTTTTTCTTCCAAGGAACCTAATCCTCTAGATGATACTCCTAGTTTGGCACCGTCATCAATCAAATTTCTTACGATTTGACCGTTTGGTGTGCTCAAAATCTTTGCACGTCCCACATAATTGTTACCATCTTCTTCTAAAGATGTGATTAAGTGTGACACTTTGTCAAGATTAATAGTCGGGCCCTCGGGATGTCCGAGTTCTCCAAATGCTCTATCTTTCTCAACGAATTCTTTTCTGTAACGGTTTACTTCTTTTTCCATTATCTCTTTAGGATATACACGTCCGTTACGGTTCTTAATTTCAGACTGCATGAAAACACCTTCGATGAAGTATTCCTTCTGTCCCTTTGCGTTTTCTTCGATGACAACTGGTGTCATTTGATAATCGTTATACTCTGATATTAATTTCATGTATTATTTCCTCTATGTTTATTCCTTCTTCAGACATGTTTGACATAATCTTTCTAATGTCTTTCATCTCTTTTTCAGCAGATTTCAAATCTTTGTAAGGTGAATCACCACTAAACAAATTCCCATCCATATAAACATCTACTTTATTTCTTTTGTTCTGTACAAAAGAAACTGAAACTTTCTTTCCACCAATCTTTAAAACATCAACCTTGAGCTCCTTTGAACCACTAGGCAATTTTAGTTTTGCCTCGTTCAACTCAGATTGTACTGTTCTAAATGACTTCACCTTACTCTCCTGTAGGTTCCTGTGGTGTATCCATCCAGTCGACTTGAGCATTAACTCTCTTCATGTCTACTGCATCTGCAGCTGCTTTCTTAATTCCATCACCGATAGAACCTTTTGCAGCTTCAAGTTGACCTGCTTCTATTTGGTCAACGATTTGTTTTGATATTTCGCTACTCATAATTTACTCCTAAAAACCACCGAAGTCGTCATCGTCTTCGTTACCACCCTCTTCATTGCCACCTTCATCTTTAATCTGTTGGTCAATGATACGGATATCTTCTTCTGTCTGTCTCAGTATATACTTTCTAACATACTCGTCTGAATAGTATTTACCAACATAGTCAGCTGCCTGTGAGAGAGTATCTAGTCTCTCTCTTAAAATCTCTGCATCCTTCAACTCTGTAAAATGGTTGTCGGTTGCATAATCATACAAGAGAAAGTCCTTGAATTTATCGAACTCTTCTCCTGTTACAATTTCCTTAAGTACTAATTGTGTCTTAAGAATATCTGTAAAAACTCTTCCAAACTTCTTCTGAAGTCTGTTTGTGAACTTATTAAACTTAAGTTCATCTCTAGAAATCTCTGAAGCACGACCCATGTTAAACCCATTGTCTGCTTCCATTCTAGATGAAGGTACATTTAGAGACTGATATAACTTCTTCTTGAAGTATTCGATATCATCTATATCTGCTAGGTTTTGTCCGCCTGGCAATGTAGTAATCTCTGTTCCTCTACCACCTTCTCTTCTAGGCAACCAAAAATCTTCCAACATACTCATATGTTTTCTATCATCTTTGATTTCACCTGTATCTGCATTGTAAACCAACTTGTTCTTGTATCGGTTCATTACATCAGCAAGATACTGTTCTGCTTTTGCTTTCGGAAGGTTACCTACGTCAATGTAGAATATTCTTCTTTCGGGAGCTCTTGATATCCTATAGATAACAAGTGCATCTTCCATCATTGATAACTGATTTGCAGTCTTCAATGCCTTGTGCAGATACCCGATGACTACATTCTTAGTGTAGTCAAGTAATCCCGAAGTCGTATAAGTAACTGCCTCGGGTGCAATTCGTACAGTGTTTCCTTCCGCTGCACTGGATTTATCAAAACCCTTATCATTGAAAACGAAAAACTCTTCTATCGCTGAAATCCTTTCGACCTTAGTCTTGGGGTCTCTTTCTTTCTCAATGTTTCTGACCTTCTTAATTTTAATAGGGTCAATGTTTCTTAGGTCTACTATACCACCTTTAGGTTTTTTAGCGTCAACGACCTTATGGAAGTATACCCTTCCATCTACGTACCATTTTCGGAAAATTTCATGAGAGTTCTGATTGAACTTCATCATTGATAGGATGTTGTAAAACTCGTTTTGTATCTTTGTTTTGATACTATCAGAGAGTTTAACATCTCTGAGGTCGAGTGTGACTATCCTATCAGAACTATCCGATGTGATACACTCATTAACTATATCTTCGATTGCAGAATCACATTCTGGCACCAAAGATACTTCACGATATCTACGAATGAGTTCTGCCTCATTCTTGATACCACCTTCCATGTCGATGTAAGCACCGTATGCTCCACCACCCACGAAACCACTTTGTTGTTGAATGACGGGCGTACCGTCATCGTCAACTGGTGGAACGAAAGAAGGTGCCTTCGGCAACTCCTTCGCTCTTAGTTCATCCTTTTTACGGGATATTTCAAATCCTAAAAATTCCATACTATTATTTATACCACCTAAAAGTGGTGTTATTCACTGTTCTTAAAGAACTCTTTCCCAGTGAGAGAAGGTTAAATCAACTGTAAATTCCTCTACTGCATCTACTGTGTCATAACCTAATGTTATTTCACCGATGTTTTTAGGGAACATGTTGAAGAACTCATATCTCGCTAGTACAGAGTCGTCTTTGTTTAACTGTTCTACAAACGCTCTACTTAATAAGTAGTCCGTTGTTGTAGCACCTTCACCACTGTCCATTGCTTGAATTTCAGTCTGCCATGCTTCTAGAGCAGTTCTTGCTGAAAATTCCATGTCATTGATGATGGTTATTGACCAGTCTGCAAAAGTACGTTCTCCTGCTAGTTTAAGGTTATGTCCTCTGAAAGGAATGATGACTTCGCCTAAAGTTCCTGCTGGGATGTTTGCACCCTTACACATGAACTCGATATTGTTACCAGCTCTAGGTAGGAATACTCTAAATCGGTTAGCTCTTGGGCCACCACCGACTAGTTGTGCTTTAAATTGGTCTATTGTTGCCATGTTTTATCTCCTTAAACTGCACCATATATTTCACTAAACTCAACCCCCGACCTTGCAGCCACGAAGTTAAGAGTGATAAAGTTAATACTTCTAGAAGGTTTCACAAAGATAGAACATACAAATTCGTTTCTATCGATGACTGAATCAGTGTTGTTTGTTTCGTCACAAACTACTGAGAAATCTACTAGTCCTCTTCTGTTTTTAACATCTCTTAAGAAAGGTTCAACAGCTGCTCTGAATTGAGCTCTTGTGAATGCATCGTTGAATTCAAAGAGTTGTGATTTAGCTGCAGTTGATATTGCCTTTTCTAGGACGATGAACAATCTTCTTACATTGATTCTGTCGAATGCAGAAGGACTTGTTAATGCAGTCTTATCACCATAAAGGATTGTACCTTGGCCTGGGAATGTTACTACTGGGTTGACTCTTGCTCTGTACAAGTCATCTCTTGATGATTGTGAAGGATTGAATGCAAGTTTTGTGATACCTAGGTATTGTCCTCTAGAGAATCCTGCTGGTGAGAACCATGCATCTCTAAGAAGGTCTGACCTTGCCATGATGCCTGCTGTGTGACCATTAGCTGGTACGTAACAGTACTTATCATTGAATCGGTCATACTGGTATGTCCAACCGCTGTCGATTACGGCATATGAACTTGAAGACATTGTACTTGCAGTTGTAATAACGTTAGATGCTTGTGTTGACTCTGAAGTAACACCAACAACGTCTGCACGTCTTGGAGAAACGATTGCAATACAATCCTTTCTATTTTCTGCAACTAATACTGCTTGGTTAGCAAGTGTTGTCCAGTCTGCAATTGTATCTTGGTCTGTACCACTACCGTTATCACATCTTGTTGAACCAACAATCAAGAATGAGATGTCATGTAAATCCCCATCTTTGAAATGGTCTTCCCATGCACCGTACTTCTGAGCTGCAGTTGGAGTTCTTCCATCTGCACCATTTGCTAGGGATGCTGTCATTGGTAATGTTGGAAACAAGAATGATGTTGTAGCAGATGCCAAGTGAGTTCTGTCTTGGTTTGCTGGAGTAATCATTGCAGTGTTATGTCCACTCCAATATACCCATTCTGATTTGTTACCAATTACTTTTTTGTAATAATTTGATTGGCCTGATGCGTCTTTAGCATCTGATGCCATTGACACGAATGCATATGTTTCTAAAATGCTGTGAGGTATTCCAGTGATTGTTCCATCTTCATCAGCAACTACTACGTGTATTTCGTCATTTGAACCACCAGCTGCAAGTGCAGATGCACTCTTGCCTGGAGCTTTGTCGAAAGATGAGTAGAATTCCCAGTATCTATTAACTGCTGTTCCACTTGCCACTGTAGCAATTAGACCCGAACCTGTTGGTTGACCTATTGCTTCGACTGTGATGTTGTCTGAGTTGATTGCTGTAACTCTGTACTGTTGTGTGATTGCACCGAATGTGACGATGTCTCTTACTTTACATAATGCACCACCACCAGTTGCAAGAGTGATAACTGTTTGACCAGCTGCTTCCTCTCCACTAGTTGTAGTCGCTGCATCATTGTAATATGCATCGGATGAAGCACATACTGAAACTTTAAGTGAATTACCTAAAGAACCAGCACATCTAGATGTCCACTGTCCTACTGTACCAACGAGAGCTCCACTCTCATATGATTGAACATATTCATCGTGATTTTTTAGAAGTGAAGAACTTGACCCGCCACTGTTTGCACTAAACAAACCTGTTGAGTTAACTCTTACTACTCTTAATGATGAACCATATCTTAAAAATGCTTCTGCTGAATAGAAGTCTTCTGCTCCAGCGTTAGTATTAGCTGGTTCTGAAAACTCATCGACTAAACCCTTTGCGTCTGAAACTGTCTTTACTTCATCAACAGGGCCCCATTGGAATGAACCAGCGAAAGCACCACTTGTGCTTGATACTGCTGGTACAACATTTGTAAGGTCAACCTCTTTGACCTGTACGCCTGGTGATACTTGAAATGCCATACTTTTTCTCCTGTTAATGTAAAAAGTTGTTTACTGTTTTATTTATAACTTTTAATTTCCTACTAATAGCATTATTACTATTACTACATGTTTTTGTGATACCATCTATCACCTTGATTATCTACAAACGATGCAGCTTGTTCAGTTGTCTCTCCAAATACACCTGCTGGAAGCAAGTCATCTTGAATAATCTTCTGTTGTTCTGCATACAACAAGTCTTTAACTTGTGTGTCTGTTAAGTGATAAAAATATTCTGTGGTGATAAACCAACTAAACATGACAACATTCATTACCATGTCATCGTGATATCCTCTATCAGCTTCAAAACTAGTACCTTTATTTATGAAGGTCATAAGCTCGGTGATAGTAGGTCTATCTACGAGTTCTAATCTATGTTCTTCTAACAACTCTTTCATTGTAGAACAACCGATTCGTTTAATCTTTCTCGACATCGTAACTCCGATGTCTTCTGCTTTTGCAAAACCTTGAGTAAAGACGTTCTCGTATTCTATATCATAGTGTAATTGGTTTGCCACCATAGCACCTTCATTATTATTCTCAATTATAACAATTGGTTTATTATAAGGTGTTACAAACTTATTTATAATATCGGGGAAGAGAAGGGGACTTATCATGTTATCTCGATATACAGCAACCTGTTTAAAGGGTTGTGTGGACACATCGAAGATAGTAAATGTAGACCAATCCATACCTCTACCCTTGGCAACATCAACTGTACATATGTACTCATGTCCTTCTGCTGGTCTATTATACATAACAAACCCATCTTTCTCATACTCTCCATCTACTGCTTTCATTTCCAATAGTGTGTTACTATTAATAAGAGTATTACCAGTTCCTAGGAATGAGTTACCATATTCCTGCTCGAACTGTGCTTCAGATGTGTTTGCAATAGTCTGTTCTTTCCATTCCTCATCTCGGCCCGGCACATCAAACCAGTTAATAAGAAAGTCTTTGTACTCTGATTGTCCGTGTACTGCACTCTCATATATTTTATGAAACATATTACCAACACCGTTTGCAGTAGATGTAATGATAACCTTAGATTCTTTACCCGATGTTACCACTGGATATGTTGCAGTATAGAAAGTTGCAGCGTCTTCTACGAATGCAAACTCATCTAGATATAGTAAGTTAATAGACATACCACGAATCGAACTTGAAGATGTCGCAGCTGCAACAACCTTCGAGTCGTTTGCAAATTCTATAGAACCTTTGTTAAGAATCTTAACGCCGGGCTGTAAAAAGAAAGGAACTGATTCTAGCATGGTAACAATACGTGCAATCATCTCTCTTGCAATTGCACCTTTGTTTGCAAGAACCGCTACAGTAACCTCGGGATGAAATACTAGATACCACAATAAGTATGCACATGATGTGATTGACTTACCACTCTGTCTTGATGCAAGAACTACATTGAATCGATTGGTGTTGTAGTGATTTATAAGTTTGTCTTGATAACCACGGAGTTTGAACGGCACCATACCTTCATCTAGTGAGATAATCTGTGTGTAGTTTTCAATGAAATGACAAGGGTCTTCAGAACACTTGACGTATTCTGCAAGTTCTTCTTTGGTATACTGGATATCAATCCCAGCTCTCTTGATGAGATTATTACCTAAGTACCCCTCATTTGTTGGTTGTACCATTATTCTTTATTCTTTTTTAGAAACTTTTGTAGTTCTGAAGTTGAACCTACGTATAGGTGATTGTGTTGTGTACCAATTTTCTGACCTTCTTCGTCCTTTTCTAATTCTTTAATTTTCTTCTGTAGGTCTAAAAGTTTTTCTGCAGTATCACCGACTGTTTTCAGAAGCTGCCCAGCAACCTCGTATGCACGTGGATGTTCCGTTTCTTTTGCAACATCCAATATACCATCGATTGCATCTTGTCCACGCTCTACTAAACCATACAAGTTTTCACGAGCATATTTGTAATCGTTTACTATGGATTCTCCCCTGTCTTTAGTAGTGGGAAGTTGTTTAGGAAGTATCTCTACCTCTTGTTTGATTTCAGTGTTGATATCTAGGATATCATCTAACTGTTTATCTATCGTATCTTTTGCCATTATTAACTCGCATCTGTAGTCCTATCGCCTGCAAAACTTCTAGTAGAACCATCATCATAAAACGTTACTGTCTCTGCAACAACAAAGGTGTCATCGGGATTGACCGAACCAACAAACTTAAGATTGGTTTTTGCATCTAGTGTCACTGCACTTGATACTACAATACTTTGTTTGTCCTCAGCAATAGAGGATATAGTTGGATTCGTTCCTAAATTGGTACCGAACACTTCATCGTTTACACTTATCTTTGTATTTATTGCTGTTGGGAATGTTATTGTGGTGGACGAAGATACTGCATTTGAAACAGCTGCAAAAGCTGGTTCATATGATTTGACCTCTTTAACCAATCCACTGTCTTCTATTTCACTGGTAGTGAATAGACCACTTGCAGTCTTAACTTGTCCTTGCACTCCGTCTGATATGTATGTTCTTTCGATAACATTCTTAATAATTTCACCAGTATATACTGGGCCGAAGAAGTACAGTTTCATCTGAAACTCCAATGTGTATTCTATAACACGTCTTTCTTCGAACGTACCTTCGTATTGGTCTTCCATTGATACGGAACTTAGAATAATTGGAACATCTCTATGGTCTGTCATAGAATCAATCATCTTCATAGTAACCGTATATTCGGGTTGGAAATATGGCAGTATTTGTTCTACTATTTGTAGTGCATCATTCATGTTCTTTGCAAGAATTGATAGACTAAATGTTAAATTGTATGGTGCTGGTTGATACTGAAATCCTCTCTTTCCTGTATCTGAACTTTCCAAATCGGATTTAGTATGTCGTATTAGTTTATTTTGTTGTCTAGATGCATCATATTCAAACCCTGTAAGTTCGAATGCAAGTCTAGGCATACTAATTGCAGTTCTCATACCATCACCAAGGTCAGCATCTTCTGCTAGTCTTTGCAAGAACTTTTGTTTTGGCCCGTATGATATTGGTACCTTTTGTTCTGTTAGAACTGTACCATCTGATTTGGTTTTCTTAATTGTAATGTTATTGAACAGTGTTCCAAAAATGGATACTGCTCGTTTGAAAGTTTCATTATAAAAATAGGTACCGAACATTATGTGACCTCACCGAATGGGTTAGTCTCTGAGAAATCTAAGTATCCATCTGCCTTGTCTTCAAAGTCTTTATTCTGTGCATCACCATCATTAGCAAACGTTAGCACGTCTGTAATCGATTCTATGACCACTGTCTTACCACTTGATGCACCAACTAGGGTGTCACCAACTGCAAGTGTTCTAGTGACATCTTTGATAGTAAGTTTACGGATATTCCCAGTTGGGCCAGGTGTCCAACCAATGACTTCACCTGTTGCAGCTCCACTATAATTAAGAACCTCTTGAATCACAAAGTCTCCACTTGTATTTGAAACTTGCATTTCTATAGTATAGGCTTGTTCGTTCTCCACTAAGTCTACCACTGTTCCAGTATCGAAATCTTCTCCACTGTATTCGAATAATTCACACTGCAGTTTGAATACAAACAGTTTTCCAACTTGATAGAATGGATTCTCATGTTCTACGAATTTTATTTCGAACATTGAACCACTCATAGGGAAGTAAATTAAATCACCTTCGTTGGGTCTCAATGATGTTGTAAGGTTTGAATCTAGTGATATGAATCTTTCCCATGTTCTTAGGGATATAACGAATGTTGCTTGGTCTCTTACTTGTACACCGAACTTGGACATGAGGTCTCCATCACCTTCAAATCCATCTGTATTTTCTAGATACATCTCTACTGAGTACGCATCTCCAAATTTAGACTGCACATCTTCACCAAGAATCGTGTCTTCTTCTACAATCTCTCTTGGTAGATAATACGTCTCGTGTCCAAACATCCTAAGTGACTCAACAACGATGTCTTCATATAACATCTGTTCAGTATTAACTGCATGGTTAAAAAATACATTTGTCGGCATGTTTTTATCCCATTAAGTCCATGACTGGCATTTCAAAATTCAGTCTTGACTCTTCTTCTAATCTTGTAATTTCCTCTTGTGCTTCGGACTTCATCTGTGCAGCGTCTAATGTAACACCGCCCGGCAATGCAATTCCCGAAAACTTTGATAGGTTTTCACCCCACTGATACTTAACTAATGCAGTACAGTATTTCTTCAACCACATGTCATTGTATACGTCTGTCATGTCTGTTGGGTCAATCTTTCTATAACATTCAATGATTAAGAACTCACCAGCAGTCAAACTGGATGCATCCAAATCTAGATACAATCTATTAGAATGCATGTTGTATCTTAAAGGTGTTCTTCCAACTAGAATATTATTCATCATTGAAAGGTTCTGTTGCATCATTTCATAATGTAAAACGTTGGTTGAAGATAAGTCATACATGTCATTCAATCTTAATTGATATCTTAAGTCAAACATATTAAGGTTTGATTTATCATTGAATGGTAAAATGTTTATAACAGATAGTACATGTTCGGGTAAGGTAAGATAGTTCTGTTGTTCTTTGTAAGTTTGTCCATCTATCACATGTCCACCTGCTGTAGCTGCAGAATGGGATTCGTTTGTTGTGAATGAGTCTATCTGATTTTGAGTTAGTTCGTGCTTAAGAAAACACTTCACACTACCATCATAGCAGTATTCTCTAAAGTATTGAAGGCCTTCGTCAATTCTGTCATCGAACTGGTCATCATCCACGTTGATTTCCAACACAGGTGCGCCTAGTCTTCTCTTGACATACTCTTTGAGGGTTGCTTTTGAATTGGGTTCTGCCATAATAGTATTTCCTGTTTAATACTATTTATGCGTTTTTTATTCTTGGAAATAAGTCTTTGACGTAAGTTTGTCTATTTTGTCCGAAATACGATTCATTTGGTCAAGCAGTTTAGTCATGTCGCGTTCTATCTCCTCTCTTGTGACATAATCTTTTGCTATTTCTTCACGTGTTTTATTGAGGAGAATACCTTGACGCGAAACTTCTGCTAAAGACGTTCTTAACAAGAATCCTATAGGTACTATGATGAACACCGTAACGATGTTGAATAAGATATAAGGTGTGATAGTAATTTCCATACTACTATTTAGAAAATCTAGTTCAGTATGGGGTTGCCTTTCGAGTCTAATTCGAAAACAAATTCATCTTCCGCTGGTAATTCCTGCCAAGGCTTTCTTGCGTCTGCAGAGTCACCAATGTATTGTACCCTACAATTAAAGGAGATTGAGTATCGGTCTTTGTCTGTGGGATTAGGTTCTACCATATGCATTGCACCACTAGGAAACATTACGAGTCTCCCAGTTTCTGGCTTGTATCCTATACTCTCTTGATGTCTTTGTACTGACGGATGGTCTGCAACTATCTTAGCATCGGTATTAATCATACTGAGGTCTCCCTCGTCACCGTCACCATGTACATAAAACACTCCACTATACCAACAACCATTATGTAAATGAGGTGTGTTCCATGCCCCTTTATCATTAATGTTTGCCCAAGTATTGTCTATACAAATCTGAGCTGCAGAGGGGTTGACCCCAAAATACAATTGTACTTCTTCTCTCAATGCAGTTTGTATGCATCTAATAATCTTTGCAAAAGACGGATGCTGTTCTATTCCATCGTGAGACTGCCATCCAGTGTATCTGTTTGATATCTGTCTCCCCTTTGGGTCTCTTTGTCTCCACGCATTCATCTCATCTCTAAGAAAATTAAGATATTCGATGTCAACAGCACCGTTACCATACCTTTCTTTATCAAGTAGGTCTCTTTCAAATATTACTGTGGGGAATGCTAATCTAACACTCATGATTCTTCTCCTATTTCGGGATTATGCATAGGACATTCGGGTGGTGGATTATCTTCTTTAAACATTCTACCCTTTTCATTCCAATACTTAATTCTTCGGTATGCCCCAGCCATTCCTTCTATATGTCTTTTCTCTTCTCTAAGTTCGGGTGACCTATTCCATTCATCCATAGTTTTAATTTTTTCACCGTCTTCACCCACTCTATGTGTGGTTCTTACAGAACGGTTTTCTTGCCAAGATTTATTATCGTATGTTATATATGATGCATTCCAAGTCTCTCTTCTGTAAGGTATTACTTGAACTAATGGTGTTCCTGCCTTAATTGTAAAGGATTTACTTGTCTTAGGATAGAATATGATTTGTGAATTATCCATGTTAACATTAAATGTATCTGTATCTATGATACCTTGCCATGTTGCAAAATGAGTATTCTGAAACAAGAATGGGTCTAGGTATAGACAAGAATAGCCAGGCGGTGTTATAATATTCCAAGGACTTCTCATTTTGAATGCATCCATGGTGGGTGCATCTTCTTTCGGTAAATACGTAAAACTCTGACCCACTTGAGCTGCTGGATGTGTCGGGGAATGATATGGGTTCTCGGGGTCTGACATAGCATGAGCTGCACCCTCGGTAGGAATAATCACTTTCATATCTGCTTTTGCACAGATATACCATCCACTCTTTAACCAGTCATCCATTGCTGGACATGACCTAATGGTGTGTGTTTTATTTCCACGAACTACTTCTTGAACTTTCATAGTCTTCCACCAATCGGGAACAACCTTCTTTGCTAAGACTGGTTTCCATAATTCTGTGGTTCTCTTATCGTAAGTTGTGAATTCAATCGTAGGCATCTTCACCCCATAAAGTTTTTATACTAATTTCATCTCCTCTTATTACCAAAGAACGTCTATCCATATATCGTGCCTTTGGAGATGGTGCATCTGCACCATGTGGAATTCTTCCGTCAAACATTAACAGTCTGTTCGGTTTAAAATATATCTCTTGTGTTTGGTGATTCTTAATGTGGTTTGCTCTTCCATGGATTCCTTGTTGCATTTCATTATACAGTCTTAATGAACCGCCCCATGAATCATTCCAAAATCTATTTGGATAATATAGAAATGAAAGATTCCAACTATCATTGGAGTCACAATCTGCATGTGTGGTTCCTTCAAGTCCTTGAGTCTGTGAGTTCAAACCAAAGTATTGAAATCTTTCCCACATAAATCCAAAATCTGTTTGAAGTTTTCTATTAAACCAAGACATTAGGTAGGTATCGCTTGGTTCTATACCGTGTTCTAGTTCTAGGTTCTCACCTCTAAAAAAACCAGCACCCCAAAAACTATGATGAGGCAATCCTGTAGGACTCCCACTACCAACTTGATTTGTCTTAGACCAATATTGTTTACGTGTAATCTGCTTGTCTATAGCATGATGCATTGTTGTGGATAGATAATTATCAAGGACATACACATTCTTCAAAGGCATATCTTTGATATGAAAGGGTTCGTTAATGAACTCTAACTCTACATCATCGAACATAATCTATGCTCTAGTATCTTCGGGTATGTATGGACTTGGTAACTCACTTACGTAAGCATCAAAATCTTTAAGAAAATCTTCTCTAGTGGATTGAACTTCTTCAACAAGTTGAAATAAAACACAATTGACTGCGTCTGCATACTCCATGGCTCTTCTTGCATTGTTTCTATGGGGATGGTTTGAACCCTCTCTCCCAGCATAGGTTGCTTCACTCAAATCTTTAAATCTGTACTGAGCGCATTCTTCGTCAACATACTTGTCGACTTGCCTGAATAGGTTATCCACAATTTGACTATTAAGACTATGACCCATAGGTGGTTCACTATTCTCAATATATTGTTCAATAATTTCACACTCTTCTTTTGAGAGTGCAACTTTTTTTTGTTGGTCGAATCCTAGACCATCTTCCCAACGTTCAATTTTAACTTCGATATCATCATAGATGACAACATCATATTCAAACTCAAAAGCAGGTTTATCAACGTTTTCGTAGTTATACTCTAATCCGTTTGGTTTACGGACAAATATTGTACCATCGCTGTCGTATATAAATGCATTCATAATTATAGTTCCTCGTTACTATTATAACATATTAATTGCCAATTGGCAACTTTCTTTTAACTTTTAAAAAGTCCTCTAGATTATTTATGGTGGAATAATCCATCCCCTTTACCCAAGGGCCCCCACGTGTATAGTGGATACCACTATAATCATACTTCTCTTCGTGGTTATCATACCCTTCTACAAAGATATAGTGTTCGGGTATAGGAGAAATCTTGTCTGTCCATTCGAATTGATGTAATTGTTTTCCTGTCCATGTGTTAACAACTTCGGGGGTCAACTTCTTACAATCTTCATGTCCGTTATTGAACACCATCATACTAGACCATAGCTTCTTTGGATAGTCGATGTTTACTTCACCATCAAACTTTGTATCATCATGTTTGTATTGTGGATACTTAATACATGCAACAGCATCGTTTGGATTTAGATAGTAGAACATTGGTAGTATACTTTTCTTAAAGATAAAATCATCATCAATAAAGATACTAAATCCTTCGTAATTCTCTAAGTAAGGTATTAAGAATCTACTGTATGTAAATTCAGTACTTTGATTTGCATACTCTCTAGTATACTCGGGAATCTCAGCAATGTCAAGTATTTTAACTTCGGGTTCCCATCTGACTTGGTCATGCATCCATCCATTACCGAAACCGCTTTTGATAGTTTCTAACAATGCAAACTTAGAACACTTAGACAAATCTCCATGTCTGCTATCATGTCCAATATAGATTGTTAGGGGTTTACCTTTTGCAAGTTCATAAACTTGTTTGTTGAATTCATGCACTTCATCTCTAAAATCTAAGTCCATCAATGCAGTATTGTATTCAATGCAACCATCAACATATGTGAATGAGCAATGATATGCTTTATCTAATCTTTTTAACTTATTATACCACATTTCTAGAACTTGGTCTAGGCTTGAAGGTTCAACCTTTACAACATCATAATCATCTAAGACCATGATTTCCATATCATTATTGTTCAATTCTTCAAACACACCACTTCTAATAGAGCCTGGGTGTATTCTAAATGTATATGTTGGTTCGGTATTTAATCCTGTGATTCCATTGTTTATAACATATCCTTGAATTGGAGCTCTAAGACCTTCCTCTTGAATACTTTGAATCAACCAATGTGCTTTTGCACCATGATAATACATTGATAGTAATGAACCTTCAGATTGCTGATTTCTATCCACACCTTCCCAATCAATTAATGTATCTAAATTAACATAACCATCTGCATCTTTCATATCCATTCCAGCATGGCCAGGAATTGGTGTCCTAGGTTTCTCTGCATATCCTACTGGTAAGAATTTGTGATAAGTTACAGACTCGTTTTTTAAACCATTAAACCCACCAAACCTATTTTCCTTTCTAAGGTATTCAAAGTCTGACCACTTTGCAATTTTTACTGGTGGTAATATCTCATCAAATAACCATTCAAGAATTTTATATATTTCTGTGGTTTTATCAAAGCCTGGTTCTATATTAAACGCACCTAAATGGAAATTACCAATACTCTGTCTGTCCTTCATTGACATGGACTTAAAGTCTTGGGGTATTATATGTTCTTTTGCTTCTTCAAGGGTAGTAATTTTCTTCATACATGTATTTAGTGAGCAAAAAAAACCCCTCTTTCGAGGGGTTTGTTCACTGTCGGGTAAGTTCCTATGATGTAATTGGGGTTGCAGGCCACTGTTGTGAACCAACTCCATCCCATCTTGCTTCGGGGGTTTGACCCTGTCTTGCATACGTGAATGGACTTCTATGTTGATACGTAAACGGAGTCTGACCAGTTCTTTGATATGTGAACGGACTTCTATGTTGATACGTAAACGGAGTCTGACCCTGTCTTGCATACGTGAATGGAGACCTGTGCTGATAAGTGAACGGTGTTTGACCTGTTCTCTGATAAGTAAACGGAGTCTGTGCATTACGTATATTAGGTTCTTGAGCAGCTGCAATGTATGGATACGGTTGCTGTGCATCTCTAATATTAGGTTCTTGAGCATTCACTGGATTCTGATAAGTGAACGGTGACCTATGCTGATATGTAGCAGGTTGACGTGCATTACTAGGATTCTGATAAGTGAACGGACTTCTATATTGATAAGTAAACGGAGTCTGAGCATTACGTATATTAGGCTCCTGTTGACTTCTAATATTAGGTTCTTGTGCATTTCTAATATTAGGTTCTTGAGCAGATACAGGGTTCCTATATGTAAATGGAGACCTATGACTGTACGTAAACGGAGTCTGAGCATTACGTATATTAGGCTCCTGTTGACTTCTAATATTAGGTTCTTGTGCAGAACGTATATTAGGTTCTTGAGCAGATACAGGGTTCCTATATGTAAATGGAGACCTATGACTGTACGTAAACGGTGTTTGACTGTTTCTAATATTAGGTTCCTGTTGACTTCTAATATTAGGTTGTTGAGCAGCTCTAATGTTCGGTTCTTGTGCAGATACAGGGTTCCTATAAGTGAAAGGTGACCTGTGCTGATAAGTGAACGGAGTCTGAGCATTACGTATATTAGGTTCCTGTTGACTTCTAATATTAGGTTGTTGTGCTGACCTTATGTTTGGTTCTTGTGCAGATACAGGGTTCCTGTAAGTGAACGGACTTCTATATTGATAAGTAAACGGTGCTTGATTACTTCTAATATTAGGTTCTTGCTGACTTCTAATATTAGGTTCTTGTGCCGAACGTATATTAGGTTCTTGTGCAGATACAGGGTTCCTGTACGTAAATGGTGACCTATGGTTATAAGTAAACGGAGACCTATGACTGTACGTAAATGGACTCCTTGCATTATTAGGTTGTCTCGCAGACATAGGATGTCTGTAAGTAAACGGATTCTGAAACGTAAACGGTTGCTGAGCATTCGCTGGATATCTTGCACTATATGTAAATGGTGCTTGGAACGTAAACGGTTGCTGTGCATTCGCGGGATATCTTGCACTATACGTAAATGGTGTCTGTACATTTGCAGCGTTAGGTTGCTGTCCATTCGCTGGATATCTTGCACTATAAGTGAAAGGATTTTGCGATGCCACAGATTGCTGTCTGTTAGCAGTGTATGGTTGTTGTCTGTTACCTATTGGCATCTGTAACTCCTGTTAATTTAGTATTATATCTTTTCATAGTCATCGGCTTATGGTTCACAGAAGTTACCCCCACCAAACGGACTTCCATACGAGAAGTAGTAGGTGAATGGGAATCTAGCGTTATACTGTTGTGGTGACTGTGAGATAACAGGTTGTCTAGCATTTGCAATATACGGTACTCTATAAGTGAACGGACTCCTTGAATTGGATATTGAAGGTTGTCTTGCATTAGCAATGTAAGGTACTCTGTATGTAAATGGATTCCTTGCACTATTCGGTTGTCTTGCATTAGCAATGTACGGCACTCTGTATGTAAATGGGTTCCTCGCATTATTCGGTTGTCTTGCATTACTTGGTTGTTGATAAGTAAATGGTGCTTGGAATGTAAACGGTTGTTGAGCATTCTTAATCGTAGGTTGCTGAGCATTCTTAATCGTAGGTTGCTGTGCAGATACAGGACTTCTATACGTAAATGGAGACCTATGACTGTACGTATATGGAGACCTATGACTATAAGTTAACGGACTTCTATGTTGGTACGTAGAAGGTTGCCTTGCACTACGTATGTTTGGCTCTTGAGCAGATACAGGACTTCTATACGTAAATGGAGACCTATGTTGATACGTAAACGGAGACCTATGACTATATGTTAAAGGTGACCTATGCTGATATGTAGAAGGTTGACGTGCATCTCTAATATTAGGTTCTTGTGCAGATACAGGACTTCTATAAGTGAACGGAGACCTATGTTGATAAGTAAACGGAGACCTGTGACTATATGTTAACGGTGACCTATGTTGATACGTAGCAGGTTGTCTTGCATCACGTATATTAGGCTCTTGTCCATTCACTGGACTTCTATATGTAAATGGAGACCTATGACTGTACGTATATGGAGACCTGTGACTATATGTTAACGGTGACCTATGTTGATACGTAGAAGGTTGACGTGCATCTCTAATATTAGGTTCTTGAGCATTCACTGGACTTCTATATGTAAATGGAGACCTATGACTGTACGTATATGGAGACCTATGATTATAAGTTAACGGACTTCTATGTTGATACGTAGAAGGTTGTCTTGCATCACGTATATTAGGCTCTTGTCCATTCACTGGATTTCTATAAGTGAAAGGTGTTTGACTATTACGTATATTAGGTTCTTGTCCATTCACTGGGTTTCTATAAGTGAAAGGAGACCTATGTTGATACGTAAATGGTGTTTGTCCCTGTCTAGCATATGTAAAAGGACTTCTATGTTGATACGTAGAAGGTTGTCTTGCATTTGCTATATAAGGGTACGGTTGTTGTGCTGACCTTATGTTTGGTTCTTGTCCATTCGCTATATAAGGATACGGTTGTTGTGCATCTCTTATGTTTGGTTGTTGTGCATTTGCAATATAAGGATACGGTTGTTGTGCATCCCTTATGTTTGGTTGTTGTGCATTTGCAATATATGGATATGGAATTTGAGTTGCAGTCTGCCCTGATGCATTGTTCCATCCAGTAGGGGTTTTAATATAGATTTGGTCGACTGCTTTCCATGTGGAAGAACCAGTCTTTACCCATGCACCTTGGGTTGAATTCCAACCTGCTGGTGTTTTGACCTTTTGTGAACCTGTTGCCATTTAATTATCCATTAATAATACTGTTATTTATTAGAATTCTAAACTCCTAGATTAGGAGTAAAGAATCCACATATCACCAACCGCTCCATCTGAACTCTGTGGAGCAGATGTTGATTGGTACATATTTCTTGCAGTTCCACCACTGTTAGATGCATTTGTTATTGTTAATGCACCTGTGGATACCGCTGCTGGTGTCACTGTTAATGCACCAGTTGAAGAACCTGTTGCAGTAGTTGTTCCGAATGCAAAACTTGATGCACTATCGTCCCAACCCATAAACACGTTACTTTCATCACCTCTTTCAATGACAATACCTGCGTCTCCAGCTGGAGCCCCAGTTGTCCCTGTTCCCAACTCAATCAAAGAATCTTCGATGGTTGTGTTAGTTGAACTTACTGTTGAAGTAGAACCATTAACTGTTAGGTTACCACTTAATGTTAAGTCTCCAAACGTTACGTTACTTGAAGTTGCAACTGGCTGACCAATACTGAATGCACCACCACTATATGATACACCAGTTCCAGCACTTAAATGAGCTCTTGTCTCAGATGCACTTGGCCCTGTGTAAGTTATTGCACCAGTTGAACTATTATATGAAAGTGAACCATCTCCACCACTGTCTGTTACTGATACTAGACCTCTTACTTCTGCATCTGTTCTTTCTGTAAATGAGATTGCACCAGTTCCACTGTTGTATGATAAATCTCCACCAGCAGATAATAAACCTCTGATACTTGCATCTGATAAACCAGCAAGTGTAAGTGTTCCAGCTCCATCATCATATGTAGAAGTGATGTTTGTACCACCAACTACTAATCCATTTACGATGTCTTCTACAGCTTCTGTAGATAGTTGAGTGTTAGTTGTTGTGACCGAACCACCCAATGCAACTGATTGACCATCAACTGTTATTGTGCTGTTTGATAATTTTGCGTTTGCAATAGAACCTGCTAACATGGCATTAGTAACACCACTTGCTTTGACTCTTAATGCATCTGAATCTGTTTCGATTGAACTATCGTCTACTCCGACTGATAGAACACCACTTGAGTGTGCAAGACCGTCACCAGCGACTGATGCGTCTAGGTTTAAAGTAACTGCACCACTTGAACCACCACCACTTAGACCGTCACCTGCTGTAACACCTGTGATGTCCGCTGCGTTTCCGTCAATTGTAAGTGTTCCAGCTGCATCATCATATGTTGCAGTGATGTTTGTACCACCAACAATTAATGCACCAACTCTGTCATCTACTCTTTCGTTTGTAAAGTAAAGGTTACCACTCTCTGTGATTCCACCAGTGTTTAGTGTGATGTTTGCTGTACCGTCAAATGAAACACCCGAGATAGTTCTTGCACTTGCAAGTGCAGTAGCAGTTCCTGCTAATCCTGTTGTATCTTGGTTAAGTGTTCCAATTGTAAAGTCTAAAGTGTTATCTGCATCTTGGTAAGCAACTGTAATACCACTTTCTGTGTTTGATGATACCATTGCACCAACTGTATCTGCAATATACTCTGAAGATACTGCAAGGTCAACTGCACCGTCACCAGCATCATCATAAGTTGCTGTAAGACCAGTGTGTGAACCGTTAGTTGCTAATTGACCACCAACTACATCTTGAACTCTTTCTGAAGTATGATAGAGGTTAGTTGAACCTTCACCCAAGTCATCTGAATCAAATGCACCCATGTTTACTGAGATTGCATCTGCAGCTACTGAGATACCTGTTCCACCACCAATGTTTAATGTCGCAGCTCCACTTGTTGCACCACCAGTTAAACCCGAACCAGCAACTACTGATTCGATGTCACCAGCATCGTTTGTGAAACTGAATACACCAGTTGAACTGTTGTATGATATATCACCAGTTGCTGATAGAGCAGCTCTTGCTCTTGCATCTGTAAAGTAAAGGTTACTTGAACCTTCTGTAATTTCGTCTGAATTGTCTTTTGTTAGAATACTTGCATCAACATAAGCTTTAATTGATTGTTGTGATGCAGCGTGAGATGCACTGTTCGAAGACATATCGTCTTCGTCTTTAAGGTCGATTGCAATGTCATCTGCATTTACAGTAATACCTGTACCAGCACCGATGTTTAATGTTGCATCACCCGAACTTGCAGTACCAGTTAAACCAGCACCAGCATTAACTCCAGTGATATCACCTTGTTGTCCGTTGATTGTAAGTGTTCCAGCAGCGTCGTCATATGCTAATGATACCCCTGTTCCTGCTGTTAGTAAGGTATTGACTTGGTCATCGATGACCTCTAGAGCTGCACTACCGAAAGCACCTGCTACTAAGTCACCCGAACTATCTAGGACATCATTTGTTCCTACAGATAGACCGTTCTTAAGTATGAAATTCTTTTCGCCTGCCATTAGATAGTACCCCCATCAATAACTGCATTTGATAATCTAGTATCAAATGAACTGTTAAATCTACTGTCTGTGAAGTATAGATTAGTTGAACCTTCTGTGAGGTTATCTGAAGTAAGTAATGATATTGCAGTCGCAGCTAATTTTCCTGCTGAGGAAATAATTTCTGTCGACCCAACTGTCAGACCGTATTCTATTACGAATGTATTTTGTGTTGCCATTTATGTGTCCTTTTAAGGTTTACCTTGAGGGGTGATACATTTATTTATCGATTCTGCCCACTCATAAGTAACGTATTTTATGCATCTACTAAAATCTTTTTAAATTTATAGACGGTTGAATTTGTAGAAGCAGAAGTTACTCTAATTCTTAAAGTTCCTATATTGATATCTACTCCAAATGTTGCAAGTTCTGAACTCCCTGTAAGGACTGTACCGTACTGAGACACACTTGCAGTTGTTCCATTATGAACAATTGATAATTCTGTAAATTGATATACACCACTTGTTGCATCTGAAATAGATACTTCATACTTTGCACTTCTATATGCAGTAGTAGAGAATGTATCCATACTTGTTTCACTTGTAGATGTTGTGGTAAGTGTACCACCATCTAATCCAGCTGCTGATTGAAATGTTAATGTACCACTACCATTTGTAGTAAGTACTTGACCCGAAGTACCATCCGAGGTTGGATAATTGATACTTGCACCTGTTAAACTATTTGTTGCAGTCAATGTTGTTGCAACTAAGTCACCAACATGTAAGTCTGCTAATGCATAACCACTTCCACTTAAATTAACAGTGGATGTAGGTTCTGTTTCTAATCCATCAAATAGTTTCCATGTCGAATCTGTAGCATCTCTGAATAGACCTGTGTATTCACTTGCACCCCCTTCTCCACTTAAACCATCATTATAGTTACCATAGATTCCTATGTCTACTGTATCTGCAGTGGTGTTACCACTTGCAAGTTCTATCAATGAATCTGTAACCGATTGAGTTGTGGAATCTATAACTGTGTTAGTTCCATTTACAGTTAGGTCACCAGTGACTACGAGATTTCCACCAATAGATGTATCTCCCGATGTTTGGATGCCTACGTCTGCAAAAAATTTGGATTGAGTTGCCATAGTACTATTTATAGCAAAAAAAAGGGGAACCGAAGTTCCCCTTAAAAGAATTTAATCTTTGTCTATGCGTCTACTGTCGTCCTAATAAATTTAGTAACGGTTGAAGTGGTACTAGCAGGTGTGATTCTCAATCTGAGGTCATCACCACTAATGTCAGCATCAAATGTTGCCAAAGCAGAACTACTTTTTAACGTGCCGTATTGAGTTAGTGTCACATCACTTCCATCATGAACTAACATGATTTCAGTCGAATGAAACTCTCCCGCCGAAGACATTGCAACCACATACCTTGCAGCTCTATGAGATGCATGGGCAAACGTATCCAAATTAATTTGGGTAGTTGCAGTCGTAGTGGCATCACTACGTGTGGTATTCTTATCACTCATAGGTTTAGTCGTACTAATCTCATCTGTAGATGTATTATACTGTAAGACACGGATTAATTCTGCTATTTTAAATGCATTAGATTTAGCCATAGTTCAATCCCCCTTAAGAATGTCTAATTTGGAATGTATCAATTGTAGTGTTAGTGTTGGCTGGAGTTACGAGTAATCTCATATTCCCCGAATCAACATCTGCACTCAATGTGAACAAACTTGCTGTTGAATACACATCTCCGTATTGTACGAAGTATGCATTCGAGCCGTTATTAATAAGTAAAACTTCACATGCATGTGTCCCTGCCGAAGCATGAGTTGCATTAATTACATACTTGATGCCCTTAATTGCAACTGCATTTGAAGATAATACTTGGTCTGCTGTGGTCGCAGTTAAAACAGATGCAGTATAATAACCTTGTACAAGGTTAGCTGCTTCTGTAATTGCTACTACTTCTAACACATCTCCACTTAAAGCATTTGCTTGTAGTGTGATGGTAGTACTATTGGTTGCAGCGTAGTCGACACTTCCATCGATTAACTTCACACCATTCAAATAAACTTGTTCCGTACCTGCTGTATAGAGCAACGCATTACTATTATCATCATTGCCTGAGATAACAGTAGTTGTTGAACCAATTGTGTAGGTAAACGTTACAACTCCACTTGATGCTTGAGAAGAAAATGATATTGCGCCTGAACCATCTGTTTGTAGTACTTGGCCAGAAGTTCCGTCACTAGTAGGAAAGGAGTAGGCATCATTAACAGAAAGAGTTTTAGGGTTAGAACCGATTTCAGTAATCGCTGCTGACCCATCGTTCTTCTCAGTATACATTCTACCATGATAGGTATTAATCGCGACTTCACCTAGTGATAAATCACCAGTAGTCGGGACTGCATTCTGAGTCGAACTTCTTTTAAAATTAATAACTGTTGCCATGTTACTCTCCTAGTATTGATTGATTAGTGAAATATTAATTAAAATGTTCCGCCGTCAATACCAGTGATAGCTACTGCACCCGAAGTTACCGTGAAGTTTGCAGAAGCAAAACTTGCGATACCTTTGTTAGATGTTGTTGCATCTTCACCAGCGACTGTTACTGTTCCGCCAGAGTATGATGCATCCATCCCTTCTCCAGCTGCAACGATAACGACACCAAGGTTAGAACCTGTACCAACTTCTGAAGCGATTGTAATCGCACCATCAGCATTAGTTACATCAATTCCTTCACCAGCAGTTAGAGTTGCAAGTTCCATGTCTCCATTAGAACCATTACCAACCATCAACTGTCCAGCTGTTGGAGCTGCACCATCGATAGATGTAATTGAACCACTTAATGCAAGACCAGTACCTTCGATTCCACCAAATGCTACATTACCAGCACTTCCACTGAAGACTGAAGATGTATCTGTTGCATCTTGGATAAATGTGAATTTACCAGTTGAATCGTCTAAACCAAAGAAACCAACTTTAGCAGCTGACCCATTGTGCCAGTTGAATTTGATACCTCTGTCTAAGTTATCGTCTGAAGTTCCTTCACCGATTTCAAATACAGGGTCATCAATTTCTACTGTTGTAGAGTTAACTGTTGTTGTTGTTCCGTTTACTGTCAAGTTGCCAGAAACTGTTAAGTTGCCTGAAGCTGCAATGTTAGTAGATGTGATGTCATCCGATGTAAGTGTTCCATCAACGTCTACGTTGTTGAAAGTTACGTTAGATGTTGTTGCAACTGCCTGACCAATAGCGAAAGTCGCTGCTTGACCCGATACAGAAGTTGTTACACCAGTTCCACCAGTAAATGTGATTGACTGAGAGTCTAAGTCGACTGCACCAGTTCCACTATCACCAGCAAGGTCTAAGTCCTGTGCTGTTACTTGTGAATCTACATATGCTTTAACAGATTGCTGAGAAGGAACTTTGACTGCAGAGTCAGAAGCCATATTGTCTTCGTCTACAAAGAAGTCGATTTTTCCTAATGTTACATTACTGTCTAGAATCTTAGCAGTTGTAACTTTATCGTTTCCGATTGTTACTGCACCACTAGATGCCATAGTAACGTCACCACTCATTGATACGTTGTCAAAAGAATTACTTCCGTCATGAACAAGTAGTTGTCCACCTGTTGGAGAAGAAATATCTGAATCCGTTGCACCTGCTAGTGTTGATGTTGTTGATAAGAATGATAAGTTACCACTGCCATCTGTACCGATGACTTGGTTAGCAGAACCATCCGCTGTAGGTAGAGTAAAGGTTGTCGAAGCACCTAATACGTCAGCAGCTTTTAATGCAACGAAGTTCGTTCCATTATCACTGTCTTCCATTAACTGTACACTTGCACCTGCTGTAGCACCATTACCAACTTTGAAGTTGGATGGAGTTGCAGCTGAACCTGCTAACATATCCGTATAATACTTACCACCGATGGCTTGTATTAATGGAGTACTGTTATCAGAATCTACGGATTCAATATAAAGTTTTGCTCCGGCACCCGAATTCGACCTATCCTGTACGTACGCTAATTCACCTTCCGAAAGGTCGGAGATAGCTGGTGCAGATACACCTGTACTTCTTTTAATCTGAATTACTGTTGCCATTTTTATTTTCCTTTAAATAAAATTAATTAGTTGTGTTTCTCGTTCACTATCCCGAGAAGTTGATTGCATAATATAGTCTGTCCACTCACAATGTGGGTCGTTGTCTCACTGTCGACAACCTTGATTTGTACTAGTATTTAGACAATTAAAACGTTCCACCGTCTAGTACGGTAGTTGTTGTCCACTTATCTGACGTTGCATCATATGATAAGAGTCCGTCATCTGTTTCAGATGCGTTTACGTCTGCAAGTTCATTGATTGATTTTGCAGTAATGTCTGTTGAAGATGCAGAAGTTCCACCCATAGCAACCTGTGTTGCTTTGATGTTTCCACCACCAGTGACTTTACCACCAACGGTTACAACTCTACTTAATGTTCCTCTAATTGCCATATTATCACCTCGTTACACTTGGGGTTACGATGGCTTGTCCTTCTATTACTCTAGTAGTTGTTGAACCACTAGTTACAGTCATATCATATACATAACGACCTGGCTCCAATGCTCCGCTTTGTGCATCAGTTAATGATAATGTTACCTTACCATCGGATGCTGATACTGATGTTGTAAATGTTGCACTTGCACTTGAGGAAGTATAAGTCTTTCTCATTTGTGCTGCTGCAGTATAACCTGTTAAGTTAAGAACATTTCCAGTTGCATCGGTTACATCTACAGTAATACTGAAGTCTGTATGTTGGTCGATGAATATGTTTGCAAGAATAGCCATGTAACTATTTATACCTTTTTAAGTTTTACTTAAATGTTAACCACCAAACTCGCCCTCTGAATACTGAGCAGTTGGTATAGATTGGTGAACTTTTCGTGCTGTTCCACTATCGTTTACGTGAACCTCGTCTAATTTTCTTAAAGTTCCACTATCGTTTACAAAGACACCTTTAACTTTTGCATGTCTAGGTATGACTCTAGTAGTAGTATAAGTGACTTGATATGTGAATGGACTTCTATGTTGATATGTTACTTGACTACCAGCATTATAAAAGAAAGGTGTTTGATTGTTTCTAATATTAGGTTCTTGTCCTTGTACTGAGTTTTGATAAGTGAAAGGTGACCTATGTTGATAAGTAAACGGTGTTTGTCCATTTGCAATGTATGGATATGGTAATTGCCTACTTCTAATATTAGGTTCTTGACCACTTGCAATATATGGGTAAGTTACATTAGTATTAGCAGGTATAGGGTTTTGTCCAGTTCTTTGATACGTAAACGGACTTCTATGCTGATAGGTAAATGGTTGTCGACCAGTTCTTTGATATGTGAATGGAGTCTGACTTGCCTTTACAACATTTGTCTGTGCATTGCTAGGATTTCTATATGTAAACGGAGACTGATGCTGATATGAAACAGGTGTAAGTGCTTGTCTTGCATACGTAAATGGTGACCTATGATTATAAGTTAACGGACTTCTATGTTGATATGATGCAGGCTGTCTAGCATTCACTGGGTTCCTATAAGTGAAAGGTGACCTGTGATTGTATGTAAACGGTGCTTGATTGTTTCTAATATTAGGTTCTTGTGCATTACGTATATTAGGTTCTTGTTGATTTCTAATATTTGGTTCTTGTGCATTCACTGGATGTCTATATGTAAATGGTGACCTGTGATTGTACGTAAACGCTGTTTGACTGCTCCTAATATTTGGTTCTTGTGCATTTACAGGGTTTCTATAAGTGTTAGGTTGCCTTGCGTTTGCAATACTTGGTTCTTGTCCATTCACTGGACTTCTATACGTAAATGGTGACCTAAAGTTGTACGTAAACGGTGTTCGACCAGTTCTATCATAAGTAAAAGGTTGTCGTGCATCCTTAGTCTCGTTTGACTGTGCATTTGCTATATACGGATATGGTTGCTGTGCGTTCACAATGGAAGGCATCGCATAATCAACGATTAACGGATTTCGATATGGATATGGTTGTTGTCCTGTTGCCATTATACAAATGGCCCCCCACCGCCACCGCTACCGCCATTATTAAATGCTTTTGCATAAACAGTTCCAGCACTATAACTAGTATACAATGATGTTTCTCCTGTTTTAGAAACTCTTACCACAAAACTAGTACCAGTACTGGTTACTGTTGCTTCTGCTTCACCTTGGTTACTCACAGATGCTGTCCAGTGAAAAAATGCAGCATTTTGTGTAGTCCCATTCCATAAATTATAATATGTATTTTTTGCTTTGTATAAATTAGAGGTTGTTGCATACTCATGAGGCGCAAAAGCGATGCCTTTGGAGCTATACCCAAACTCTCCAGTAGAATTCCATTTTACTGCCCATGACCACGTACTGTCAATTCCTGCTGGGGAATGATGGTTTATAGTATCTGCATATGTAGGGGCGTGGGAAGTATCTGTACTCTCTATGCCGTACCATTTGGCCTTAACAGTAGCTGCTGTTGTTCCATTATAAAAGAATTCCATAGCAACTTTGGTATTGCAAGCGCTACCAGACTGAGTATTGACTTCTTTATTCCAGGCTCTGGTTGGAGAGACTGGGAGCATTGGAGTTGCCCCAGCGTTAGCAAGTGTAGCAGCTGGGTTGCCAGGGCCCCAAATTGTAGTTCCAGTTGGATTTGAATCATCCCCATCGATACCATCAAATATGTAAGGTCTCTGAGCAATCAAAGGTTGTTGTTGTGATGTAGTTGCTGGTGTTTGCAAAGAATAAGTAAACGGGTTTCGGCCCTGTCTTGCATACGTAAACGGTGACCTATATTGATAAGTAAACGGTGTTTGTCCATTTGCAATGTATGGATACGGTTGTTGAGCACTCTTAATCGTAGGTTGTTGTGCGTCTACAGGATTCCTATATGTGAAAGGAGTTCTCAGTTGATATGTAAACGGAGTCTGACTATCCACTGGATTCTGATAAGTGAACGGACTTCTATATTGATATATCGCAGGTTGTCTTGCCTCTCTAATATTAGGTTCCTGTGCGCTTACAGGGTTTCTATAAGTGAACGGAGACTGGTGGTCATAAGTCAATGGACTTCTATGATTGTACGTAAACGGTGACCTATGTTGATATTCTGAAGGTTGACGTGCCTGTCTAATATTAGGCTCTTGTCCATTCACTGGATTTCTATAGGTGAAAGGTGTTTGACTGTTTCTAATATTAGGTTCTTGTTGACTTCTAATATTTGGTTCTTGTCCAGCTGCAATGTACGGATACGGCACCTGTGCATCACGTATGTTTGGTTCTTGTGCGTTTACAGGATTCTGATAAGTAAAAGGACTGGGATGCTGATAAAACCCAGGCTGTCTTGCATTTGCTATATACGGATATGGTTGTTGTGCAGACTTAGTCTCGTTTGACTGGGCAGCTGCAATGTATGGATATGGTTGTTGATGTTGATATATCGCAGGTTGCTGTCCCTGTCTTGCATACGTAAATGGACTTCTATGTTGATAAGTTGTTGGTGTCTGACCTTGTCTTGTATAGGTAAAAGGTTGACGTGCATCTCTAATATTAGGTTCCTGTGCGCTTACAGGATTGTTGTATATAAATGGAGACCTATACTGATATGTTGATGGTTGTCGACCCGATGCAGGGCCCTGAACTTCCATTGTTCGAATGTTCGGTTGTTGAGCATTTACAGGGACACGGGCAATGTATGGTTGCTGTACCTCTGTTGCTATATTTACAAATAATTCTTCAGACATATCATATCACAAACCATATGTGCCCAACTTCCGTACTCCCTACAGATGTAGGTGCGCTCGACACTATTTCATAATCCAATTTAATTTTATCACCAACACCACTGCCTGAGTGTGTTAACCCATCGCCTGGGTCGGTATCAAATCTCAATGTGTTTCCATCTCCAGTGTACGTTTCGGTAATACCAGTACCACCCACTGTCAAAGCAGCGACATCATCATCTCCATATAATGGTGGTGCATTTAGTAGAATCTTATCAGCAACATCGTCATAAGATGCAGTAATGTTTGTATGAGAACTATGGTCTAATAGACCCGATACTTTGTCTTGTGCGTATTCTTGGAAAGATACAGTGGCACCACCTACTTGGAATGTTAAATCACCAGCAATATCTACATCGCCATCGATGTCAACATTACCACTAATATCTAAAGAACCTGCGTCAAGTTCTCCACTAAGTGTTATGTTTCTGAATCCAGTAATATCTTTATTTGAATCTACTGCAACTACTTTACTAGCAATTACAGTTCCGTTTGTTAGGTCATCGATTTTTTCTAAATCTGTTTCATCTATTCTTGCATTTCCGATTACGAATTCACTTCCAGCAATTATGTCTGTAGATGAAGTAATGTCTCCAGTTGTATCAATGTTTCTGAATCCAGTAATATCTTTATTTGAATCTACTGCAACTACGTTACTAGCAGTAACAGTTCCTAATGTGGTTCCGTCAAGATAGTTAATCTCTGTAGTAGACAAAGTTGCACCGTCTAGTATTTCTAGTTCGGCCTCATTTACTCTTGCACTTCCGATTACAAATTCACTACCAGCAATTATGTCTGTAGATGAAGTAATGTCTCCACCAGCAGTTACCGTTGAAGTTAAAACTGCAGTTGTACCACTTAGATTACCGTTGAATATTGTTGAGGTGATAGAACTAAAACCTGTACCCACACCGCCTGTAATCGTTGCTGTTGAATCGGTGAAGGTTGGTGCAGTGATTGTATGTCCAGTGTCTACTGTAAAGTTTCCATCATGCAATGTTTGACCATACATTGCAATTGTGTTTCCACCACTAAGAGCTGTTACCCTGTTGGCTGCATCTGCATAGTTACCATTTATAATAACACCACTATCGTTATTATTATAAATTGTATTTGCAGCGGTCTCTGTAAAGAACCCAATTGATTTAGCACCAATTGTAGATGTTCCTAAGTATGAACCTGTGAATGAGTATACAACAAGTTTATCACCTGCTGATGCACCACTTGTTAGAGATAGTTTGAAATAAACGTTTCCAGTAACAGAAGATATAGAATAATCTGCACCCTCTAATAATAGAGTAGAATTTCTGAATACTTGGAATCTATCCTTTCTTAATCTAAGTGGATTGTCGAAATCGTCAACTTCCATTGTTGTACCCAAACCAAATTCAGTTTGGCCACTTGTACAAGTATAGATTAACTCTTGAAAGAAGAAAGACTTGTCTTCTAAACTATTCAGAGCATCAATAACTGTTTCTTGATTCTCTGTTCTCAGGCCAGAAATATCACCAACATTGACTGCCAGTTCATTGTACTTCGTTCTAAACTCTTCAATAGTTGAGTATGTGTCTACTGTTTTTGCCATTACGTCCTATCCAATAATTGTTGAAGCATTCCTTTCATTTGTGATACTTCAGACTTAAGTGTGTCTATCTCTTCTCTCTGTGCTAGAAACCTTTGTTTTCTAACTTTATGTAATCTATACTGTTCTACATCTGTATTTATAATAGCATGAGAAGATTCTTCTCTATAAAGATGGGATTGTCCTTCGACTTTAATACCCATCTTATGCAAGTGCCATACATCTAAGTGCAGTTACCGCTGGTACTATAGATGTACTTGTTCCTTGACCTACTATTTTAACCACAAACCCACTAAACTCGGGTAAATCGTTTACAGTAAACTCGTACTCTTTAAAGTTCCTTGCATCTGACTCTGTAACGACATCGGGTGAACCATCGATGTTGAAATATTCAAAACCAACATCATCGAGTAAAGTTTCTTCATCATTCTTGATAATTTTATACATCAATTTAAGTTCAGTTGTTGGTGGTCTAAAGATATCTGCAATAACTTTTAAAGATGTTGCTGGAGTCTTAAGATTAACCTTTCTTGTAACATATACCATTGCATTATTATCACCCTCTGCTTCTGTTGATGGAATATATCCTGTACCAACTGGAAGGGATTTTGTGGTACCGTTGTTTTTAGTACCATCTGCACTGTCTATGTTGTTAATTCTGTTTGCAATACCTAGACAACCCGCTGCTTGAACATCAATCATAGGTGATATATTAGGGTTGAATGACATTAACTGTAACTGTAAGTCAAATGATTTACTGGATGACATCTCTCTAGATTCATTTTCGGGTGAAGCTACGATGGATGGTGAACCAAAGAATACATTATCATTCAATGTTACAAATCTGTTTGCAGTTCTTCTTGTATATGCACCCCCATCAATAATACCTTCGGGTGAATATTGAGGTGTTGTAAGAACGTTTGCACTAATGATTGTCCCTTTCAAGTTAACTGAAGGAATCATTGTGTGCAATGAATCAAAGTAGTAGTTTCTTGTTGATGTTACATTCGAACCACCACCTGTTGTTGTTTCGAATGCATAAGAACTTGCAAATGAGTATCCTGCTAGAGATGGAGTAAATCTAAATGAATCTATTCCTCTATCTGCAAGAGTGCTATGTAATGCATTGATTACTTCAATAGGACATCCACCTAAAGTGTCTTCGGGTGTTCCTAGTATTACACTTACATCTGCATTTGAACTTCCAATGTTTGTAATTGTAATGTTATCGGCTGCAGTATAACCCTGTCCACATTTGAGAATGTTTACATCTGTAATTGCACCACTTGATATGATGACTTCACACTTGATTCCACTACCTGTTCCACCACTATGGGTATCACCTGTACAGTCGATTGTTCCATCTGCTGGTAGTGCATCACTACCAATCTGTGAGAAACTTGTTACTACTACCGCAGAATTCTGTTTATCTCCAATAACACCTGCTATTGTTACATTATCTTTGTTACTAGTATCGTCATACAAACCATGCATGTATGAATACACTTTTAACTTGTTGTCTGCATATGTTTCAATTGGATTAACCTGTAACTTAGCTGCTGGTAGAGCATCGTTTTCAAAATGCACACTACCAACCTTATCAATCTGATATTTTGCAGACTTTATATCAAACTTAAGGTCATCTGTTTGTTCCGCAGTCCATGTTGATGCGTTCTGTGATAAGAACAATGAACCAGCGTATGGTTGTCCACTAATAGTTTCTCCAGTTGTTATATCTGTTTCACCCATTCTTGAAATAAATGCTTCATATTCATTTGAATTAGAATAGATAACAAAACAGTATTCAGTATCTTCTATCAAATGAACTGGAGAGTCAAATGTAAAGGTAGTTTTTAAAGAACCATCAGCTGATATATTAATATCATCGGGATTTTTAGTAACATCTGAGAATGGTAGTACTAACTGGCCTGGATATCCATTAACCATGTTTCTGATTTGTACTGAACAAGGCATGAAAGTATCTTTTGTTGCAAAGTATAAATCTATTGAGGTTAAATCTAATCCACCTACAGTGTCAACTAAGAATGATTGAGCAAGTGGGTCTCCCCATCCTCTTGGGTTACCACCATTAACTACTTGAACCATAGGTCTACGTAGTTGCAATTCAGGCATCTCTCTTCTATCTTGGATGACCATTACTTGTGGCACGTGTGGTGGTGTTGGGAATGTTATTACTGGCGGTACAAATACAACCTCTGGCGCTATGTTTGGAACCTCAAATAAATCTAACACACGTCGGCCTTCTTCCCATGGGTTCTCAATTGGGTCTGGAACTGGTATAACTACTGGGTCTGGCGTTAAAATCGGAGGCCCAGGCACAAAGATAGGCCCTGTTGGGTTTCTTGGTGGCGGAGTGTTATCAACTGGTATTTCATTAATTGGTCTTGGTGGTAACTCGGGTGCAGTTGTATCGTGACGTTCAGAGTTTAGTCTCTCACCTCTTTTTGAGAAGTCTCTTGTTGATGAACGGTCTTCTCTAATTACTCTTGCATTTCTTGTAGAGATAACTTCTGTTTGAGATGCTTGTAAGATACCTTGAGCAGTATATAATGTGGTTCCCTGTGAAGAAGGGTTTGCCATATTATAGAAACTTGATGTAATTCTCAACTCTCTTGTACCTGTTGGGAATCTTTGAACTGCAGTATTAGGCAATTCAAAATAAGCTCTTAGTCTTCCATTACCATCTGTTTTAAGGTGAGATGCAGTAGTCGTACCACTATCTTGTGAATAGGCTGCACTGTAAGGTCTTACATATTTATTTACCATTATGTTATCAAAGTAGAAGTAATGGTTTGAATTTGGTTTCAAGTTGGTTGCATCAATTTCAATAGTCTTTGCACGAATGAATGGTATCAAAGACATTGATACTACTCTATCATTTCTTGTTTCTACTAAATCTTCAACAACTGTAGTTGTTACACCAGTTCTTGTTTGAATTTCGGGTGTATCTGTAATCTCTCTAGTAATCTGTAACCCAGCAACCCATTGTCCACCTTGTAGTGGGTCTCCACTCCATGAACCATTAGAAGTTGCTTGTACTTCTGTAGATGTAGTAGTAGGTTCTCCGACCCATGTTGTTTGCCATGAGTTCCATACAGTTCCCAATGCATTAGCATTTTCAGCCATTACTGCATCAAAGTTACCCTCTCTGTTTACTGTAACTTCAGGCAGTCTTTCTGTGTCTTGCCAAATATCTGTATCGGGTGATAACTTAATATTACCAATAAATGCAAACACATGATAGGGGTTAACATTTATTGAACGTGATGCTTTATTTTGGTTCACATAACTAACTTCATCATATGGTAAAGTAATTATATCACCAGTTTTCTGATAGTTTGATGATGCACCTTCGTTCTGTGTAACACCAAAGAACTGTGTGAATGACTTAGGTCTTAACATACCCATTCCAGTATCAATAGCACAGTTATAGTCGGGATGGTTTACATCACCAATCTTGTGACCTCTAAAGTTGTCTACTAAGAAGCCTGACTTATATCTGTCGAAACCATCTGCATCTAAAATTTGTTTTGTTTGAGTATCCTTTTCTAATAGAGAAAGAGATGTAATTCTTTCAAGGTTAGTAACTCTGTTTTGTATCTTACCGATATCCTTCATGGTATATCGTCTATGGTCGAAGCTTCTTACTCGTATGTCTTTTAACTTGTTAGTATAAGCTGGGACTCTAATTTCGAACAATTGAATACAGTCGTCTAACCCTGCTGGTTTAGTCGGTGACAATGCTGGTGTTCCTTGAGATATTTCAAACTTACCTTTTTTATGTAAAAAGATTTTATCAATTCTTGGAACATAGAATGAGATGTCACCTTTAAGAGATGTTCCACTAACAGGAACGTCCACTGCGTTAGCATTTGTTTCGGAGATACCAGTTCTTGCACCTAAGAAAGAACGACCAGTCTCGTAACCAAATGGTGCATACACTGCTCCACTAGTAGAGTTTGATAAGTCAATTGGATTTGATGGGTCTTGTGAATTGTTTGTTCCGAATGTTGTTGTACCAATAATCTGACCTACCACTGGTCTAAAGTCTAGACAATCTGAAAGTTCAAATGTTCCATCGGGTTCTAAACCACCCAAGTCTACTTTGTTTGGAGAGTAAACTGGAATCTGAGAATAATCGATTGCTGAATATGAGGATACATCAAAGAAGTCACCACCACCCGATACTCTGAAGTAATCGAACAATACCATGATTGGGCCGTTAGGTGTTGGTTGCCCAGGCTTCAATGTCATTTTTGATAAGTCATAAAAACCATCTCTCTGACCATTGTCAAAGAAGTATCTATCTTTAATGTCGGGTGAACCTTGACTAATAGTTGCACCTAAAACTCCAACTGCAACGGATGTCTGTCCTACTACTGTTTCACCACCAACGAATGTTGCACCGTCTTTAGATGTATAATACCAATATGATGCATTACCACCACCGTTGTTAATGAGTATTGCTCTTGCGCCCGATGTTTGTCCTATGAGTTCTTCATAATTAACAAACGTACCACTTGATGTGGTAATAACACCGTTAGGTGTGATTGGTGTTCCGTCAACACCTTCGTATACTGCAATAATCTTATGTACGTCTGCAACACCTAATGTGATATCTTTATCATCGTATGCAGTTCCGTAGAACCCATTTGAAGTTCTAGGACTCCCTACTTTAAGACATCTTGCTTGAGATAATGCTTTACCTCTTGCAGTCGGGTCTGAGATAGTAACTGTGTAAGTTACATCAATAACTGCATTGTTATTTGATGATGCAACGGTGCATGCCAATGTTTCTGTTGAACCACTTGTAGTTATATTTGGACTCAAGTCTTCGATGTTTAGTACATCACCAGCTGCATAACCACCTGCTGGTTCTCTTACTGAGATTGCAAAATTGTCTGTGTTTCTTGCACCGAATGTTTCTCCAGCATTAGTAGTGATACTGAAACCACCACTGGAAACTAATTTAGTGACCTGTCTTCTTACTGTAACAAAATCTGGGCTGTGTGTTTTAACCCAATCTCTTGGCCATGCATGGATGTTTGCAGTTTGGTTTTGGTCAATCAGTTTTGCACGTCTTCGAACTGCATTACCACTGTATGAGTCTGTACCGCCAGAGGTCAAAGTTAAACTTGTTTCTGTTTCCACTGAAGCAATGGTATTAACTGCACCTGCTTGGTCTAATAGTTGGTCACCTTCTTTTAATTCTTTTATGAACTGAGTTGCAAAACCTGTAACGGTAGTGCTATTATCCATTGTAATTGTTCCAGCTAGAACTTGGTCTGAATCTAAGAAGACATCTCCAGTAAAGATTTCTCTACCAGTAACGTTTGGTAATTGGGCAACTGACCTTGCACGGTCAATGTTGTATGCTCTAACTGCAGTATTATTGGCTGCAGTAATTGTTGCATTGCTGGTTTGACCAACTGCTGTTATTGCATCATCAGTTATGAATGCACCCTGTACATCATGAACAAATAGTCCTGCTGTGGTACCACTTCCTTCAATGTGATGAACTATAGCACTTGCACCACTTACACTACCAGTGACTTTATCACCTGCTGTAAATGTATTTGTCTGTGTTCCAGTAATTTTAGTGAACATCTTGATATCGAACATATACAGATTGAATAATGTATCTGTACCATAGACATCATTTGTGTCTACACCACTGACATGGTCTACGTTTCTAACTCTTGCAGTACCAATATTTCCAGTTGAAGATAATGATGTAGCATCTGTGTCTGATATACCTAAAGTTGCTTTTAATCCATCATACAATAGTACTGGATTGTGTGGGTCGATAGTATCCTGTCCAGTTTCATTACCGAACTCGGGTAGACCATGAGCATTATATACTCGTAATTTGTTTCCTAATCTAATGGGTGCTGATACATTATTTAATGATTCTGTTGTTCTTGCTTTGTTTATGGTTAGAGTTGTTGTACCAACTTTATCAATCTCATATCCTCTTACATAAGCCTTGCCTGGCGACACCATGAATACAAATTTATCATCGTCTCCACCATTTCCTTTTGCATAAAACCCTAAGTTCTCACCAGTATCTAAATGTTGTCTTGTAGATGCAGTGAACTGATTTACAACGAAGTCACCATTTGCATCGAAGGTTCTTCTTGCAAGAGTGTTTTCTATTTCTGCATATTTTGTTTTATCAATCTTGAGTGTTATAACACCTTGGATTACTCTTGTTAATTCAACGAAAGATGTACCCAACACTGAATCTAAGGTATGTTTACCTAGTACTAGATTAAACTGTAATCTGTCTGCTCCACCAGCGTTCTCATTTGAGGAACCTGCTGCATTGTCTAATAATGAAAGGTCTGCAGATGAGGTCACCAATGTCTCGGTGATGTTTAGACCTACTTTGAAAGATGGAGCTCCATTGTATTTTTCTAACAGAATTATCTGTTTATCGACCTTTGTAAAAAATCCTCTTACAAATACAACACCTTCTGATATCTCTGCAATTGATGCTCTACCTAAAGGTTTTTCTGATATTGGTTGAATTTCGAAATCATTATGAGAAGCTGAATCTGCAGTAACCGTACCACTTGAATTGTAACCAACTAGTTCTAAAGTTTCTGATGCTGAGAACAAGAAGTCATTACTTTCATTCGTACCTTGTTGTACTGGTCTAACAAATAATGTTAGTTTATCGTCTGTAGTTTCTGCTGTACTTGTTACTACCTTTGCAACCACTCCACTAGTTTGTCCTCTGACATACTTATTATGAAATGATTCTCTATAAGTTTCTACTGCAGTATCACCAAGTGGGTTAGGATTTGAAGCCTTTACCTTGACAAAGAAAACTTCCATGTCGATGTTTGCTTGTGCGCCTTGGATGATAGTCCCTTCTTCAAAGAAGTGGTCTCCAAGTCTAGAAATTTGGTTTTGTAGAATTGACTGAGACTGTGTTAATTCCCTTGCTTGTAAAGGACGGCCTGCTCTATAAAGAACTTTATGAAATTTCTTATCTTCGGAATAGTCGTCATAATAAGGTGATATATTTAAGTCTGTCTTCTCTGCCATAGTCTTTTAGCCTTGGTATGAAAATGTAAAGGGGATTACTCCCCAGTATTACATTTCAATAATTAATTTAATATCTTCGATTTGGTCTGCAGCTCTTGAAACAGCACCACGGTTTTCGATGTACATGATGTTGCCTGAGTAAGCTTGAACCTCGGGGTGTGCAGCGTTAACTGAAGACACCGTACCAATGTTTGAACCACTCTTGTAAACTACGTCTGCTTGAGCAAAGTTTGCATAACCACCTTCACTGTTTGCTACAGGTATGTGAGATACAACTACTCCGTTTATAGAAACTATTCTAGAAACTGCTACTCCAACTCCGTCTGAAGATGCATCCATGATTAAATCATCGGGTGATAAACCACTTGTGCTTGATAAAGTCATTTGTGAATATGCTGTCATAGAAGGGTCTGAACCAATAGTTGTTGTACCCTTTTTGAATGGGTCTTGTACTAATCCGATTCTTCTGAAGTCATTGTCTGTTGGGAAATCTCCACCACCTTCACCAAACTCAAATCTAGAGTTGATGATAATGTAGTTTCCACCTAGTTCTTCTACTGGGTCTGCACCATGTCCAATGATTGGTGAAAGGATGACTTTAATTGCTGCCCCAGTTCCACCAGCTACTGCTGCTGCAATGTCTACACTTGCACGTCTGTAACCAGAGCCTGGTGTTGTAACTGTTACGTGTGTGATAGTACCACTGGATACATGTATTGAACATCTACCACCTGTACCATCTCCATCGATTACAACGTTTTCGTATGTACCATCTCCATCGGTATAACCACTGCCTGCTGAAGTTACTACTGCATGATAGATTGCACCATCTACTGAGTCATTTTCTACATCCCATTGTGCTGTACTATCATTTGTTGCAACGGTTCCTAATCCACCGTTCTCACCTGTTCCAAATATTTCGGTTTGAGCTCCAATTGTTTTAACTGGGATAAAGTCGTTAGTTACAAATTTGATTACGTCTGAAGCTGAGATTGAATACATGTATTTCCATTTGTATCCTCTACCTGTTCCCGCGTCTGCATCAGCAGTTTCAATAATTGCAGTTGAAGATGTACCACTAGGTGCTACAGTAGAGGCAACGACAGCACCGCCTGAACTTCTACCTGTTCTGATACATTTGTACACGTTGTAGTCTTCTGTCATCACATAAAATCTAGAATCGTAAACGTTTGATGCACTAGTTGCTGTTGAGTTGTTCCCAACTGCACCTACATCATGTTGATATTCGTCATAAGTTGTGTTTGCAGTCCAGTTATATCTAACTAAACCATGAGTTACATCGCCAGTAGGCACTTTCTTTAGTGCAATCATGTCTGACCATGCGTCTAACTCTTCACCAACTGAATTAGTTGGGTCTGTAGGTACTGCATCGTTTGGCCATGCAAATGACCTTCCTATGAATATATAAGTTGAAGAGGAAGTTTCTGCTGATGAGAAGTCCTCTTTGAATTGTTTCGCGTTATGTGTACGAAACTTCTCTGTGATTATTGCTGCCATTTTTATTTCTCTCCCGAAATTATATAATACTATTTATAACACTAACCCGACTTAACATAAGCGGAATAGGTCAAATTTGTTCTTTTATTTGCATAACTCTTCTCATATTCATCTGAATATCTATTTGGGAAGTAGTTATCAAAGGATGATATTCTCAGTCCTTCATATTTAGGTGTTTCCACCATTACGTTTCCATAGCCATTTTCTAAGATGATACCATCATCACTCTCGTCTTTTAGATAATACGATATGTCATATGATTGTTGACTTGATAACATATTTAGTCGTCTTAATGTTGTTCCAAAACCATAATTCTGTTCTGCTCTTGCATAAGACTGAGTTCTTTCTGATACAAAATACTCTTCTTCTCTAGAGGTGGTTGCATCTTCCAAGAACATGATTGTTCCATCTTCATATTGAATGAAGTCTCCTTCCTCTGCAGCTGTATTCTGTGCATGGGTAGGTTCCATTCTCATGAAGTTATCAATCTGTTCTTGTACAATCTTGTCTCCATCTTCCAATACTAACCTTTCATCACTGAGTGTTTGTATTGAAGTCTGTACTTTACCATCTAAAGACGTTCTTGTTGGTAATGTGATAAGGTTTCCAGCAGTATCATAGATATTACTGTTCATATTACCACCAATACCCGATATCTCTACGTGAGTTCCATAAGCATCTGTTGGATATAAAGATAATACCGTATCATATGAAGGAACACTTTTTGCAGCTCTTCCACCCATTCCAGCATGTAATGTACAATAATAGTAAAGAGTAGAAGGTGTTGTACCATCTACAATCAAATGAGTCATGTTATATAAATCAGCTGAATTATTGTGTGTGTAGTTTATAACACCACTTGTATAAATGGTACCACCACCGTGAGTTCCATCTGCGGTTGTTGAGAATTTTAGTACATGAGTTTTAGGAACCGTAAAGTAGTAGTTGTATCCTTGTTTGATTTGAATTGCACCTGCTTCATCGGCTAAGTCCATTTTAAATCTACCACCACTGACTGTAACATTTACATGAGCGTGTTTAGGATTGGTATCAGTTCTTGTTGTTTTTCTTTGCAGTGGTTCAGACTTAGAAACAATTTTAAAAATGTTTACGTGTCTAGCCTGTAATCTAGTATGATGCAATATGGATGAAGCATCTAAGACTCCATCTGGCTCAGGTGACCCAGCATCCACATAGAATGTTATTGGGTCATTTATTCTAGCAGGAGCAATAAATCTTGCATCCGTAATTTTACTTTCGGGTCTTGCTAGTTCGTTGATAACTTTAAAACCATCCTCTAATAGGATATTATTGTTTTCATATAACTTACCATCTTCTTGTGTCTCAAGAACCATGTAATCTGTAAGATAGGTTTGTAATTGCTTAAGTGTCTGTTTAGAGAAGTGGGCAAAGTTATCTCTAGAGTTTTCATTCTCTAGTAGATGTATATTTGATGTGGTATATAATTCGTTATCAACTGGAAGACCGTCTTCCAAGGCCAAGTGGTTTTCATTATTTCTATCTGAAGTTTCCAACAATACATTGTCTGTTGGGTGCAACTGCATAATAACCATAGGCACGAATGTAGTTGATATGATACCCATTCGGTTTTCGGGATTGAGGTCTTCGTCTGAAAAACGTCCTTCGGGTATGTCTGTACTTTTTACAACCTTTTGGATTGCAACTTCACCAAAGAATATATGACCAGCTGGATGTAGTAAATCTTTAACTACACTTCTCCACTTGTTGATAGATTCACCAACTCTAACTATATAAGAATGTGATTGATATCTATGACTATCATGTATGTTGGCTGCTGTAGCATCTAACCAAGACTTGTCACCAATGAAATGTTCTTGTACAACACCTTCACCACCAAACGTACCACGACCATTATAAGGGTCATCATACATTACTTCAAATGAATCTACATTGGCATATGCAACCCTTTCGTTGTTTTGAAAAGACCCCTTTAAATTTGTATACTTAAGAACGTGTCTGTCTTGGTCGTAACTAATAACTTCAGCAGTTGCTCCCGAAATGTCACCAACAATTTTTTCTCCTTGGTTTAGAGAGGATGTTGGAGTTGTAATCATCATAGGGAAAGTTGATGTAGGACTTGCGACTGTGTCTGAAGTAAATCTATTACCTTGGTCTAGAATGTTTAACTTTTCAATTGCACCAATAGTTGATGAGTAGGTAAACATTTTTGCACCGTTACCTGTTGAAACATTTTGATTACGAATAATTGCAGTTGCTTCAGAGGTGTTACCTTCGATTGGAGCTCCCTCTACGAACACACCAGTATGAGTACTATCCCTAAGAATAGTCATTCTGTTTAGACGTAAATCTATTTCTAAAATCTTTCCTGTAGCAGTTATACTAAAGTCTTGTATCTGAGATAACTGCTCACCTTCAACAAATGCACTAACATCGTCAAGGAATATATACCCGCCTGGATATACTTTAGGAAGAGTGTGATAACCAGCGCCAGGGTCTGAAATAAGAACTTCTCTGATTCTTCCATCGGTAGTATTATAGTTCATTGCTCTACCGTCTTCGTATACTATTCTATAGTATTCAATGACAATCTCTATAACATCACCAGCAGAACATGGTTCTGTAAATACTACTCTATCATTTTTGTGTGAGTAGTCATGAACTGTATGTGAGGTATTAGCCTTTCTTTCTATACCATTTTTAAATACCTTAATGAAGTTATCATTAAAGAATAGGCTCTTTCCATGGATATCATTTCCATTGAAAAGTGTTTGGTCTGCAATTGCAATGAACTCGTACTGACCAAAAGTTTCGTGGTTTTCTTGAATGACTTCGTCACCCACTGACCCTAAAACACCAGCTGCGCCCGAACCACCTGTGGCAAAGTTATCAAAGACAACCATCTCTCCACCTTCGTAGTTCGTTCCACCAGTTTCAATAAATACTCTTTCAACTCCACCTAGTGACAACCCACTTACGTTGGTTACACATTCTACACTGTCTAGGTTGTCCTTTGCACCGATAAAGTTAATCTTATCAGCATTACTATACATGGAACCAGCATTTCCACCTTCAAGCAGTACACCACTGCCATCTTCCCATAATAGGTCAAAGTCTACAGGTTCTTTTAAAATTAACCCACCGTCTTCTAATAATGCGTTGTCACCAGTTTCGGTTAGTATACTACCATCTTCTGAGTCCACACCAACATAAGTTGAAGATGCATCGTGGTTTATAGAATGTACTAGACCTTGAAGTACCCCAGTCTCGATGGTCACACCATCTCTATCGACTAACTCTACCGCTGCACCAGCAGTAAATGTTCCTTTGTGATTGTCTGTAATTTGTAATGAAAATTCATCGTTGCTGAGGTCAAGAACATATACGGATTCAACAACTGACTCAGCTTGAATTGTAGTTCTAGTGGCATCTTTGTATTCTACAATTTTATCTGTAGCAACTGGAAGTCTACCTTCCTTATCCATCTTGACATTTACTCTTCTTTCTTGAGAGTAGTTTGAATCAGATGCAAATATTGTTTCGTTGTAGGGGTAACGCACCTCGGCATCGTCCCCATATAGAAGTCTCATCAAGAATTTTAATGAGTCTTCTGTTCCCTTTTGTTGATATAGGTCTTTGATGTTTTTGATTGTGAGTCTCTTGTTCATTGTGAGACCCAAATCGAAAGCTGGTGCTAAATCTGTTTGGAAGTAATTTAAAAAATCTTCCGTTGTATGGTCGATATCAGAATAATCTAATAGTCGATTGTTTGCGAGAATTGTATTTTCTTTATATGAAACAACGGAAGTTTCTCGTCCACCTTCTCGTCCTTTAATGATTTCACCCTTGGCAAAACCTGTTCCCGATATTGTTTGTAGATACAATGTGTTATTATTAATAACTGTTATTTTAGAAACAGTTTTACTTGTGCTACCTACAATGTATTCACCAACTTTATATGGGTCGGTAAATGCATTTGTGCTATCATCATAACCATTGTATAATACTTTTGAACTTTCTTGGTCGGGTGATGGCGAGACGGTAGCAGTTTCCAATAACATGGAACCTGTACCGTCTTCATTTAAAATACCATCTATGTCACTCTTACTGAAATCAGATTTATTACTGACTTCGAAGACTAAGATTTCTGCTTCTAGATACTCAAAGTATGCATTGAGGAAAGCCTCAAACATCGGAGACTCTTCCTTCAAATACTCGGGAAGTAATGAAGGTAGTCTATGACTTAGTTTATCTATTGAAAATTCTTGGTGTGACATATTTTTAGCTTAACCTTAAGTTATAGTTGCACCATTCTTTGCCACAACAAACCAAGCAGTACCATTCCACATAAGTAGAACTGACTCTCCACGAGTATCCATCTGAATCTGAAGAGTTGTATCTGTGGAGTAACCCCAAGAAGCAACTTGAATCTGAGCTTTATGAGTTGAAGCTGGTTCAGTAGATAGTAGGATAATTTTTAACTGACCTACGTCTGTTCCGTTATCCAAAGTGAATTCAACATCACCACTGAATGCAGTTCCATCAATGAACGTTGCAAAAGTTGATGCAAGGTTTGATGCTGTTGCTGTCAATGTAGCAATATCATCTATCGCTATGTGAGTTGGAATGTTTTCAAACATCTGACCAATGGTCATCTTTTTGTTTACAGGAGTTCCGCCTGGGTTGTCTACAATGTGCAATAAATCATCAGCACCGATTTCTGAATCGGCAACTGCTGTTAATGCTGTTATTTTCTTATCTGCCATTTTTATTTCTCCTAAAATTGACTAATTTAATTAAAACCTCTTTCGAGGAATGCTACTCTAAGCACTGAACCTACAGTCTTAGACCACTCTATGCATAATTAATATGTCGAGGATGATGTGGATTTGTATCCAACACCAGCACTTGACTCACCACTTGCAATGGTGTCTACTTCACCTGTTACACTAACATCTGTTGGGTCGATATCCACTAGATTACCTAGTGTTGCAACCACATCATTACCTGCTGGTATAACTGTGAAATCAATCGTTGAATCAGTATTGACCGTTGAGGTAATATTGATGGCATTGATTGTTATTTTCCCATTCGGATAATCCACTGTACCAGCTGCACTATCCAAATAAACTCTGGCCCCACTTGATAAGTAGAACCGTCTAAGAGTACCCTTACCGTCATCATCGAAATAATGAACGTTAACTGTATCTCCTTGAGTATAGAAACCTGTTGTTTGGGTGATACCACCACCCGCTGCATTATATCCACTGTTTGGATTGTATAATGCATTACCGAAAGCACTTAAATAACCAGTCTCTTGTCCAGTCTTTATAGTAGTTGCTTTCCTTAATCTGATATTACATGTATTAGATAGTATTGACCCATCTGTTTCATCGATAGACTTAACAAGATTTGAATGTCTGAACACTGAATCAAAGTTTGCAAGATTAGTATTATCGAATGTGTTAATTGCACTCGTTACTAGTGTTACCAATTCTCCGTTAGAATATTGAGTTGCATTCTCGTTATACTTGAATACACATGTGATTAAAATTTTGACTATGTCTGCATCGATGATAGTAGGTCTAACAGTCAACATGTTTAGTTTGTTGAGTTTGCTTTGAACTAACTTCTTCTCTGTATCAGATAAGTAGTCTGCGTTCTTAGGTTTAAGTGCAATAAACACTTTACCATATTCGGGTGGGTCATTGTCTTCACCACCCCATACTGCAACTGCATCTGCATTCGGATAATACTCACTGACCTTTGCTTTGTAGTCATTCAGTGTTACCAGTCTGTTTTGAGATGTATAGAACTTCGTTGCTTTAAACTTGATAGAATCTATAGACTCTTTCTCTGCACCACCTGTAGCTGGAATAACTCTAGTTGTTCTTATATCTGAGAAACCATTGATACCACCCACCATTGTAAATAAGTTAGCACCATCTGCATGGTTTTCATCTACTACAATGTATGTCACTGCAATCGAATCCCCATCTTTGAGATTAGCACCAAGAACTCCATCACCAAAGTATAATTCAATATAACCTTCTTCGTTTTCTTGGGTATAGTATACTTTACTCGATGTTGTAATTGCAGAGATGTTTGTTGATAAAGCATAGTTAGATGATAAACCACCACTTGTAACTACAACACTCAATTTAGATTTGTCTACCCTTGCATTACTAAGTACAAACTTTGAATTTGCAATTTGATTATCAAAAACAAAAATGTCTGTTGCATAAGTTCCTTGTACAAGGTTTACGTCCGTGTAATTGTAAGTAGTTCCATTCTGGCTAGGTCTTACTGTTGATGATACTACAAAATCGTAGTTAGTTCCATCATACACTGTCTGAAAAACTGTTCCTCTCAATAGTTGCATTTCAGCTGTAGTTGGAGAAGTACCATTTGCATTTCTAACTCCACTACATGCAACATCAATTGTTGCTTCAGAGGCTGATTCAGACGCTGGAATGAATCCTAAATCCTTTGCACGAGATACTACATTCTTTCTCATCTGTGCAGAGTCTAGGAATAATTCCGAAGCTGCTATGTTTGTATTGATTGCACCTATGTGAGATGCATATGCGAGAAGGTCAATCAAGACTGACATGTTTGACCCTTCAAAATCATAATCTTTGAATTGAGACTGACCTTTTAGATATCCCTTTAGGTTATCTGAAATTGAATCAAAATCTAAATCTGTTACATTTATTTGTGAACTGTTTGTTGCCATCTTATCGTGCCCTTGTTACTGTGAATGTCAAATCGTTATTTGGAACACCCTCGTTAATGTTGTAGAATACTGTTACATCCATATTGTTGTCATCCACATCATCAAATTTTATAGTTACATTTGAGACTCTTGGTTCGAACTTCTCTATAGTATCTGCTAAGACTCTTTTCATTCTACGTACCTTTCTATCGGTATCTAATTCGAATAACATGTTTCTGATAGACCCACCAAAGTTTGGTTTAAATGGTCTTTCATATTTGTTGGTTAGAACAATGTTTCTTACTGCTCTACGTATTGCATCCGTATCCGTTTTAATGGTTACATCACCTGTGACTGGATGAGCTCTCATAGTGATATCCATATCAGAGTGTATGTTTTTGTTTGCAACGGTCTTTCCGTTATTTACTAGTTGGTCTGACATATATCTATTTATACTCGCTTACTTATTACTAACTTGGTTTTTCTGACTCATTCTTTTTACCAGCATTCGTACCTTGACCAGTATCCATAGATATTGTTTTGTGGGTATGAGATGAAAGTTTAGGTTTATTATTCTGTAGGGTTTGTATCTCTCCGTCTGCAACTATAGATTTCTTATTAGTCTGAGCTCCAGTGATATGAACCGTACCGTCAACTGTTAGATTTGTAGTCATTTTTGTAGTTGGTGAAGTGAATGTTGTATTACCCACTACATCTGCATTTAGTGTTCCACCTATCTGTGCATCTACGTTACCTTCGGTCACATCTAGATTGACATTACCTTTTGATACGGTTGTGAGAACATTTCCTTCTGATACTGTCGTGGTCATGTCTCCCTTCAATATGTCTGTTGTTACATTTCCTTCTGCTACTGTTGTGTGTACATTTCCTGTATTCACATTGATAGTTACATTACCTTTCTCTACGATTATGTCTGCATTACCAGCTATGAAAATGCTCTCGTTTTTACACACTACTTGATAGTGGTCATTTACTATTCTAGAAACTTCTGACCCATCGGGATGTATCTCATGGAATGTTCCCGACCTGTGATGTATGTTTAGTCTTTCTGCAGTTGGAGTATCATCAACTTCAATTAGATGACCCGACTCTGTTGCTGTAACTTTGTTGTATGGGTAGACTGGTGCTTCTGCACTATCTAAGAATCCTTCTAAGTTGTCTGATAGTTTATGCTCATAAAGAGTACCCTCTTTAGATACACCTCTTGCAAAACTTGACAAATCAGATTGGTCGGTGTATAATGGATAGAAAGGCAAATCATCTTCTGTTAGTTCTGTCTCTTCAATGGTTGAACCTGTTGCATCATACTTGATGTCAATTGTTTTGGGTTCTTTGGGTGCAGTATCTAATGCACTCGTTAAACCAAACCCTCTTCTAACATCCTGTTTTGGATTGGGCCCATCGGATGTATCATTGTAATCTTCTACGGTTAACTTTCTAGGGTCATTGAACCCTCTATCAGTTGCCCTACTAATAAGTTCGTCTGTAACAGATTCTTTGTATCCCACTTGAGGGATACCTGCTGTTGTTCCCAGTATGATAGGGTCTTGTTTTAAATCACCATCTCTGAAATAACCAAATACTGTAGAACCTTCTATAAGTCCGTGTTGAGTTCCTATACCCGAAAGTGCAGCTGCAGTGGTTGGAAGAACTACTTGACACCACGGTAAATCGGGTGTTGCAATTAACTGTTTGTTGTCGGTATGTATTCCGTGTATACGTACACGAACCCTACCTATCATAAGAGGGTCTTGTCTGTCTTCGACTATACCATAAAAATAATCCATTATGTCTCCTTCACTGCTTTGTCACTTGATTCTATGCCCGGCGCATCTGCTATTTCCATTGTGTAACTTTCTTTAACACACTCTAAATGCATTATACCCGAAGCAGCTGCTGGTTCGAAATTTAAGCTCATGTCCGTAATCAAATACCTGTCATCGTTTAGATTGCTACTTACATTACCATCCAATGTTTCTGCGCCTGGAATTTTTAATTTAATAACCGTTCCAGCAGAGATGTCGGTTCTCAATGGTATGGTTACTATCATCTTATGTTGTTCAAGAATTTCTAGTAATGCTCTTCTCTCTAGTTTTGCATTGTCTTTGTTTTTAATTCCTTGGAAGACTTCATCTGTTGCAATGGAATCTGCATTATCAAATGTGTGGTTTGATGTGTAAGTATAATCTACGATAGTTTTGAATTCTTTATTCATTGCAAGGTCTACATCTACTTCAATTGTATCGGGTGATGTCCTATCATCTGATTGGTTGTGAGCAGATAGACTAACTTCATCTTCATCTGTTACGATAAGTGGGAAGCCAGAAAGATGTGTTCCTCTTGCCATGGTTTCCTTGTAATCATAAATCACATCTTCTTCCAATTTTCTAACTGGGTCATAGACTTTCATTGAGGCACCATATGCACCACCAATCATAGCACTAAGAGTATCCATCAATTGTGGTTTGAAGTAACTTAGAATTCTACTATTAAGACCGCCTGGAGCATTCAAATCTTTTTCATGTGTGTCCACATCTGCAGATGTTGGTTTAAATGAAAACTCAACTGGAAACTCTCTTTGGAACATTCCATCAATTGACCCGAATCTAAATCCACCATTAAGTGTTTGATAAAAAAACATAGAGTTTCTCCACCCATCACTTTTTTCTGAATGAGAGGTGGTGATACACCAATCCATAAATCGATTAACTGTCCAGTTAGGACAAATGAATTGATGGTTTGCTGGGGTAGTCTCTTCCCATAAGTCAAACTCTTCGGGATAGAAATGTGTTTCATCTAATAATGCATCTTGTAGCATTTGACCCTTTGTACCCCTAAAGGTTTTACTCAATCGTTTTTTGTTTACATAAAATTGTCTAGGGTCACAGAAGAACATAACAAATGTTTGTGTACTCTCTTTAGGTCTCTGAACGTTTTCTACTTTATAAACTCTAAATGACTTGTCAATCGTAAATTCCTTTGCAGCCTCTTCATCAAATCCTTCTTTCTGTTTAATAGATATACGAATATATTCTTGACCAGTAAATCTGTAGTTCTTTAATATGTCTAAGCCATCAAGAATAGATGCTTGACCTGAGCAGAACTTTGAGAATATCGATTCGTATAAGGTTACACCCACAGTCAAAGCATCAATAACAACTGACTCTCCATGTTGATTGATTAGTGTGAATGCTTCGATGGAAAACCCACCTTCAACAAAATTACCTTGGGCCATTATGAACTCATTATTTTATCAAACTCTTGCACAACTCTTCGGATGTATTGTGGTCTGATAATTTTTATTAATCTTTTTGTATCGTTTTTATCGAACTCGTCTTGCCAGAGTGTTACTGCAGTATAACCATTTACAAAAGTGTTAGACCGTAATCCTTCATCATTCTTGTAGTATGATATACCATCAATTTGATTGATTGCACTTAAAATGGTTGCAGTTTTTTCTGAACCTGTTATGGTGTCTCCACCAATAAAGTCTATTCTACCATCAACACCAATTCTATTATATGTAGGTTCCACTTTAATGACATGTGCTGTGTTACCAGTATTAGATTTAATTTCTTCTCCTAATAGGAACTTCCCATCTTCATCAATCATATCAGACGTATTACTAAAGGTTAGGTATTGGCCTGGGTATTTTTCCTTTAGATATGCTTCAAAGGTTGGAGTGTCTTTATGCCAGTCAAAATATGATTCCATTTCATTGACTAGTAGTAGAGTCCAGTGTAAATCACCGTTACCATACAATTTGGTTGCAACTACATCGGGTCTTTCTCCATCCTGTAGTTCATAGTATTCATAATCAATAACTTTGTGTAAAGCACCTTGGTCTATCTTTGACTTTCTAAAAAAGTCTTTGATGGTAATCCACTTACCATTAGCTAATTTGTATTGAGTTGTTGGAAAATTTTCGAAATATTGATTTGCCATAGTTTAACCCCCACCACCATTGGCACTTTTATCTCTATTTGATGCTGCAACGGTTTCTTGTCTTCTTTCAGCCAATGAGGTCATCCCACCACCTAAGTCTTGTTTCTTTGCTGACTTGGATATTGTCTGATAGTTTTCCTGTGTAAGTATTTTGATTTCTGTGAAACTTAGTGACATTTTTGTTGATATTGGATACCCATCTTCAAATAGTTTGTTTGAATGCGAGACGTTACATGATGTACATACCATGGGTAAGAAGTCATCAAATTTATCTGCAATTGGGCCCTCCCATTCTAATTTAAACATGTTGGGATAGTTGAAATAATTTTCAATTGCAGTATCACCTTCTGCTTCTCCATATGTGTCGGGTAACATTGCAGTCTTGAATCCCCATACGATATCTTTCACTGCAGTTGCTTCGTCACTATTTCTAGGGAAAAACTCATATTCAAAAGAAAAATCTCTGAAACCCACTCCTTCGAACATCTGTTCTTCCATAGGGTTGGCTGCTCTTCCAGCAAGGAAGTTGTTTGCACCGCCAGTGAGCATAGAACCTAGTTTGTTCATACCATCTTGGACTGCTCCCTCTAATGCAGTTCCAGTTGCTTGTAATGTTGAACCATCCATTTTACCATTGAATGAATCTTTTATCTCAAGTCCTCGTCTAATACCAGCACCAACACCTTCATTCTTGTAGGTTGCCTTCACATCCCCTTCACTTATTTCATCGGGAACATATAGTGCAATCTCAACTGATTCTGAGGACAATAAATTTTTGTTATTAGCACCATCTGCGTTTCTAGCAGTTCTAGGTAAAGTGGTGAATACAAGATAATTCTGTAACTCTTCCCCAATAGGGTACTGCAGTTCTCTAACTCTTGTCTCGGGTGATTTTTTCCCTTGTTGTTTTGCTTGTTTCGATGCTTTATTCTTCTCTAAAGAAGACCGTCTTTTGTCTAGTGTTGCTTGTGCTTCTTCTGCTTGTTGGGCAAGCTTGTCTGCAACATCGGATAATGACCCCGATGCTAGATTTTTTAAGTCGTATCCCTTTCCAGTAAGTTTTGCTTGAATACCCTTAAGAGATTTCACTGCACTTTTAGCTTGACTTACTTTATTGAGTATTTTGTTGATATTCGGCATTCAGAATCCCTATAAATAGTTCTTGTTAATTATGGTTACTGTTATTTATGGCATATTCGGGTAAGTTCAAACCAAAGAACTACAAAAAATACAAAGGAGACCCCACAAAAATCTACTATAGGTCTTTATGGGAGCGTAGATTCATGGTTTACTGTGATGAGAACAGTAATATCTTGGAATGGGGCAGTGAAGAAATCATAATTCCGTACATTTCACCACTAGATAAGAGACCACATAGGTACTTTCCCGACTTCTATATAAAGTATAAGAATGCAGCAGGCAAAATACTACGTGAAATCATTGAGGTCAAACCAAAGAAACAAACTAAACCCCCAAAACAACCCAAAAGGAAGACACAACGTTACTACAAGGAAGTTGCAACCTATGTTGTCAACGAAGCAAAGTTCAAAGCTGCAGAAAGTTTCTGCAAAGATAGGAAACTGGGTTTTCGCATACTAACCGAAGACCACTTACTACCGAGGAAAGAGAAAAAGTGAAAAAATTATATGTATTTGATTTAGATGGAGTCTTAATTGACTCAAAAAGTAACATGGAGAAGTCATTTATCTCCTTACAAACTGGAAAACCATTTGAAGACTACTTCAAGCACATCGGGAAACCCTTCAAAGACATCTTAACTGAGATGGGTATACTCACTGACCAAGATGAACTGATGGCACAGTACAATAGAGCATCTGCAGAGAACTCCGATATGATAAAGTATTACGATGGTGTCGAATCACACTTACAACATTTAAAGGCTGAAGGTAAAAAGTTAGCGGTGGTAACTTCAAAGCATTCAGGCAGAGCTCATGTTATTTTGGATGCGTTAGATGTTGAGTTTGATGCAGTCGTTTGTCCCGATAATGATTGGAGAGGTAAACCAGCACCCGACCAATTATTGATTGCACTTGCACATTGTAATGTAGACCCAAAAGACGCAGTCTATGTGGGTGACATGCAAGTCGATATGGATTGTGCAGACAGAGCTGGTGTTGATTTTATTTACGCAGAATATGGATATGGAGATATAGAATGTTGTTGGAACAGAGCAAGTTCAATCGAGTCGGTTTAATACCTGCCCGTTGGGGTTCATCTAGATTTGAGGGTAAACCCCTTGCATTAATCTGTGGTGAATCTATGATTAAGAGAACCTATGACCGTGCATCGATGTCGAAGAAACTAGACAAGGTCTACGTGGTTACAGATGATAACAGAATCGAATACCATTGTGAGATATTTAACATCCCTTGTATAAGAGTTGATGATGATTGTGCAACTGGTACAGATAGATGTGCAATTGCATCTAAACAAATAGACGCAGATATTTATGTCAACATACAAGGTGATGAACCCTTGATTGACCCCGAAGCAATTGATAGACTATGTGATTACTTTAACCCCACACTTGGTGTTGCAAATGCATATGTGATAATCAAAGAGCCATATAAGGTAATGGACAACGATGTAGTAAAGGTTGTGTTCGATTCACATCATTGTGCAATGTATTACTCACGTCTTGGTATACCTTTCCCACGAGGTGAGGATGCAAAGGTAAATCAACAACTTGGTTTGTATGCATTCAGTAAAGAACGTCTACAAGAATTCTCAACATTACCTATGCAGACTTTAGAGAGAGCTGAAAGTGTTGAGATGTTAAGGTTCCTAGAACATGGGTATAAGGTTCTAATGGTTCATGTAGATGATGATGGTCTATCAGTAGACACCCCCAAAGATATTAAACTAGTAGAAGAGAGAATTAATGGATATAACTGAGGATAAATTACAGAGTGCTTTTGAAGAGAAGTCTAAAACATCTATCCCTAAGTTCGCAACCCTAGGTGAATGTAAGCAATGGCACCCATATCATCCTAAGATGTTTGCAAAGAATTTGCTGGAAACTATACATCATAAAGATGTTGCAATCAATAGAACAGATGAAGATAGTAGAAGAAACGAATCACAGAAATTAGTGTGGTTAATCGACCAATACAAATCAGTGGGATTTTACTCTACACCCCAAGCTTGGATTAAACCTAATGGTAGGTGGAGAGTACATCCAGGCTCCGTTCGTGTAAATGCTATGATACAATGTAAAGCTTATGAATCAAAATTCGTCATTTGGGATGACTCAAATTATCTTCCCGACAATAAACAAGTTACATATCAAGAATGGTTAGACCAGTTCCCCATACCCGAAGGTAGGACTGCAAGGTTTTTTGATGTTGAGGGTATGATTGAATTCCACATATCTGAAGACCGTCCTACAATGTATGAATACTATCTAGACCTTAGAAAATTATATGATGGTAAACGTCCTAAACTGATAGGAACCTGTGATGATAGTATTAAAGATTTATTCGGAAGTGGCCCAGTGACCGTTCGTGGTCACATCACTGAAGATGAGTTAGGTTCCTTCCTAGAACTAAATCCAAATAACAGAAAAGTTACTGAAACTAATTTTACTATTGTAGGCTAAAATGCATAAATAGTTCTATGGTATCTAAAGTATTATCAACTGTAGCAAAAATGTTACCCGAAGAAATAGAATCGGGAACCGAAGATAGTCTGCAATGGTTTAGACAAAACGTCCGTGATTTAAAAATCAAACCAATAAAGATTATGAAAGGATTAGACACAGTCACTAATACTGGACTGAGACAAGGTGGAGTATACATGTTCCATTATGATGCAAAGTGGAAAGACACATTGCCGTATTGGGATAAGTATCCAATTGTCGTACCATTAGAATTATACAACAATGGATTTTTGGGAATCAATATCCATTACATCTCACCTACAATGAGAGTACCTTTGTTAAGTAAGTTATTTGAATTTACTATGGAAGGTGAGGATGATGATAGAATGCTTGTAGACTATGACTTGACCCAAATAGAAAGTGGTCTAAGAAATGCCGGGCCGTGTATCAAAAGATATTTAACATCTCATATCGGTGCAAGAATTGTTAAGGTACCAAGAGAACAATGGGAAACATTAATGATGATGCCAACAGCACAATTTAATGTAAACGCAAACACTGTATATGCAGACAGTAGAAGGAAAATTTAATGAGTATAACAATAGACACATTTAAAGCAAACTTTGATACAGGTGCAAGAGCAAACCTATTCGATGTTCATCTTATGTCACCATCAAGCCTAGGGTGGCAATTCTCAGAAGGTGATATGCTTAGATGTAGGTCAATAACTATGGAAGGTTCATCTGTAGGAACCAATACAAGAGACCAATACAATTCGGGATATGAAATCCCCGATGGAACTGTAGACCAAGGTGGGTTTGTTGAGATATCATTTCTCTGCGACCAATCATTCCATGACCGTGCATTAATAGAAGCATGGCATCAATGGATTTACCAAGGAACAGATGCCAATTCCAGAGCTGGGTCAGCACAGATACCAGTAATGAAATACTTAGATAGTTTTATCGGTACAATGGAAGTGTATGCATTGAGAAAGGATGAGACAAAGTCAATGAAATATACGTATTATGATGTGTACCCTTCATCATTTGATGCAATGGATTTTGGTGCAGACGAAGAAGGAATCTTAGAAATTACTGCAACATTCCAGTATAGAAACTGGACAACCGAATACCTAGTAGAAGAGAGAAAACCAAACAGAAGCTATCAAGAAGAGTATGATAAGTTACAAACTAAAAGGGAAAAATTGCCTCCGTTGAAAACTATAAATAGAGGTGGACAAGTTTTAGATGGAACGCTTTCAGCATTAAAAGTTGGTGGACGTTTCAATAAAAAGACTGACGGATACTTTAAGAAGTTAAGTCAAGTCGATTCAGCTGCAAACAGATTTAGAAATATATTTGGTGGCGGTTAATTACAATATGGAGTAAATTATGGGATTACCAATCCAATCAGCACCCACCTATACGTGTGTGCTACCAAGTAACGGAACTGAAGTAAAGTTTAGACCGTTTCTTGTAAAAGAACAAAAGGTATTGATACTTGCACGTGAGAGTGAAGACACTGTACAGTCATTAAGAGCTGTAAAGGATTTAATACATGCAGTGACTTATGAAAAGGTAAATGCAGATGAACTTGCAATGATAGATTTAGAATATCTATTCTTAAAGGTTCGTTCTGTATCGATAGGTGAAACGATAGAACTATCGTTAACATGTAGAGACCAAGAATGTAATGGGACTGAGAAAGTTTTAATTAACTTGGATGAGATTGAAGCAAGCGGGGAACAACCTACAACCAATACAGTCATGATAAATGATACTGTTGGTATTGAAGTAAGAACACCGTTAGTTAAAGACATCAAGTTAACTAATCAGAATCAAGCCGATGCAGATGTTGGTTTAGATGTAGTTAAAAATTCTATCACATCTATTTTTGATGAAGAGCAAGTTTATGATAAGAGTGATATGAGTAAATCTGATTTAGATGACTTCATTGATTCTCTAACTTATAAGCAGTTGGAGTTATTAGGAGACTGGTTTGATGACCTACCTAAACTTTCTCATACTGCAGAATGGAAATGTAATGTTTGTGAAAGAGAAAACAAAAGAGTATTAGAAGGTATAAACTCTTTTTTTTAATGGCTCTTTCTCATGAGGGATTAGTAAACTATTACAATACTAATTTCCAAATGATGCAACATCACAAATATTCATTGAGTGAGTTAGAAGACATGATGCCATGGGAAAGAGAGATTTACATTAAGCTCCTTTTGAACCACCTTGAAGAGGAGGCCGAAAGGAATAAACAAAACAGATAATATTAGAGGACACACTAATGAGCGAAATAGATAAATTCTCGGGGGACATGAGTCGTAACGAGGTTGAAATTGACTTGAAGAAGTTCATGGCAATGGTAACAGAGATTGGCGAACTTAAACAAGAAATTTTTGAATTAACAAACGAAGATAGAAAGAACCCTTGGCAGAAATGGATATTTGCAGCCAAGACAATTGATGCATGGAGAATTATACCTCGTGCATTCCTAGGTATTTACATGTACCTACTTTATTATGCAACATTTTGGTTCATGGACTTAGCAGACCCAACACTAGAACAGTCGGGATTGATTTCCGTACTAGTCGGTGCTGGAGCAGCTTGGTTTGGACTATACACTTCAAGTGCAGCGAAAGAACACGGTGACACAAACCCCAATTAGGATATAACCAATGGCAGGAAGAGACAAAGGAATTACTGAAGCAGAAAAAGACCAGCAACGCAAATTAGAAACATTAAATACCAACTTGGAGAAAGCTTCGGGTAAACTTAATGGTACTTTTGCTAATCTTGTAGCTAATGTTGCTGAAACGAATAGAGAGTATGCTCTTGAGCTTGCAGAAAAGCGTCTAGAGACTCGTGCTACATTCTCGGGATTTCTTGCAAGAAGTAAACTTGCTGCACACACTAGAGAGTTTCTGGCAGATAATGCTGACTCAGAGAAGGAAAGAGCAGAATTAAAAGCAAAACTTCTAAATGACGAGAAACTTGAAATTAATCGTAACAAATCACTAAATGCAATGAAAGACAAAGTGTTTAGTAAGCAGTTCTCTATTGATAACAATATCACTATGGGTATTGAAGACCGTCTTAAGAAACAAACAGAGATTGACGCGATACAGCAAGAGGTTGATGCAAAGGAATCTGAAATTAAGAAGTTCCGTGCGAAACAATTTGCAAAAATTAGTAAAGAAGAAGAACAAGCACAGGAAGATTATACAAAGATGCTTAATGAGGCTTCTAAAAGTGAGGACTTTGATAAGTTTTCGGGTTCAGTAAAGAACCTTACAGGTGGTCTTCTAGATATCGGTGGTATGCTTGATGACGTTGTTAAGTTCGGTGAAGATTTACAAAATGTTGCCAAAGGGATTCAGAGTGCATTTGGAAAGATTTCCGAGCTCAGTAATAAACTTGGTAACTTTATTGGTGACAGTCTTAAAAGCTTTGCAAGTGAGATAGGCAATTTCTTCAAAGCTGGATATGCGAAACTTGAAGACCTACCAATAGTTGGTGGTGCTTTCACCAAATTGAAAGATATAGTCATGAGTCTCATAGGTTCTATTGGTGCTTTATGGTTAACCATGAAAACTAAGATGAAAGATTTAGTGAGTGGTATTAAAACTAAAGTTAAAGATGGTACATCTAAAGTCGGTGAGAAGTTCAAATCTGCAAAGGAAAGTATTACTAGTAAAGTCGGAGAGAAGTTCCAACCTGTTAAAGATGTGTTCTCTGAGAAAGCAAAACTCTTTCAAGGTAAGATGTCTGACTTAGGTAACACTATGAAGAACGGTGCAAAGACTATGGGTGGTAAAGGACTCAAAGCAATTAAGATGGCACCTAAGATGTTAATGAAAGGTGCAACAAGGTTTGTATCTCTACTTGCACGAATCCCAGCAATGTTAGCTGCAATCCCAGCATTACTTGCATCACCGTTTGTATTAATCGGTGCAGCGGTTCTACTTCTTGCAATTGGTTTAGTTCTCGTATGGATGAAGTTCAAAGACCAAATCATGGAAAAATTTGAAATGATGAAGACTAAGGTGACGGAAGTAGTTACCAACATTGTAGATGGTTTCCTAGATGTCTGGCAAAGAGTAAAGAACTGGTTCTCTGATAAGGTGTTCGGTATTAGAAGTTTCTTAGGTCTAACCTCTGAGGAAGAAGAAGCAGAACATGCTAAACAAGAGGTAATCAAAGAAAAAGAAAAAGAAAAGGAAAGACTTAAAGAAGAACAAAAAGAAATCGCCATGCAGGCAAAAGAAGCTGAAATCGATGCACAGTTAAAAGCAGAGTTTGGTGAAGACGCTCTCAACTGGGGCTGGGGTAGAGGTGACTCTGATGCAAAAGATATGAAGAAACAGATGATGGAACAAGCAGAAGCTGACATTGACCAAGACATGGCAATGGATGATATCTCCTCTAAGGATTTACTTAAAGAAAGGAATCAATCTGAAGATGATTATGATAATGTTCAAAATGTCATAGATGCAAGACAAAAAGAAGTTGAGAATAAGGTTAAATTTAGTAACTTAAAAATCAATGGTGAGGATGCAACCGAAGAACAGAAGAGAGAGTACTTTCAAGAACAAGCAGACAAGGGACAGTTAGATGGTCGACTGGGCGGTGGACTAGAAAGATTCGAAGGAACAAAAGGAGTAACCACTCAAGAGCTTCGTGAAGAACAAGCAGCCGAAGTCTTAGATATTAATAGAGCTCAGAAAGAACTCGATACAAGAGAAGACTACATCCCAATGAACAGGGGTGACAATGCCACAATAGCGAGAAGAAATGAACTCCAAGGAATACAATCAGATGATGAGGTCTTTGGTGATGGTGAAGGTCTTACAGAAAAAGAGAAGATGGAACTGACTCGTTTAGAGAGAGACCAAGGTGATAGGATTAAAGACTCAGCAGACCGTGCTAAAGAAATGGGGCCCAAGAGACCCGACCCTAGTATTAATACATCTGTTGCACAACAAAACACTAATAACAATGTAACTAACAATACGATATCTGCATCACCTAATCCTAGACCCACAGATAGAACTATTAATAGAACTGCTACTGTAAATCAGAATTAGATTAAGTCTGGGCCTCTAAGGATATCTGCTTTAGATACCTTTCGATTGTATTTGGTTTTGTCTTTTTGGACTTGAGTAAGTCCATGTGATGGTGTAGTCTTTCTAACCTTTATTTCAGTTTTCTTCTTACCAAAGATTGCTTCCCAATTATCTGAGTATGCTTTCTCGTTAGAATTTCTACGTTTAGAACCTTTTCCGCCATGCCATTGTTCTGCCATAATCTCAACCTAACGGCCCTCTGAATCCACGTCTACCCATTGATGCTCTCTTAGCATCTAACTTCTTACGTCTTTTTAGTTGTTGGTTCTTTTCGTTTTTGATAGTGTTAGGTTTGATATGATACTTCCTATCCCTACACTCTTGAACTATATTTGCCCTTTCACATTCCTTTTTGAATCTGCGAAGTAGTTGGTCGAACCCTTCTACGTTCCGATTCTTTGGATTTATTTTTGGTGTTACACTTGGCATAATTGTTCTCTTAAAAAGTGTGATTTCGCCCCGCGCCTTACAGCAACCCGCTCTTCACCGACCAACCCGCTATATGCTGTTAGTCTTTCCCTTACTGAGTACCCCCAATTTTTTTCCACGGTCTCAGTGATGCAGTCGTCTTTTTTCAAGGACACATTTTGAATATACACGACTGCCCCATTATAAGAAACTTAACTACTAACTATCAGCAGCCAGTTTCTTAAAGTAGTCCATCGCATCATCTTCCGTATCAATCGGAGTAGATTCAGCTGATGCAACTACAGGTTCATCAGCAACTGACTCTTTGTTTACATCTGCCCAAGGAACTTCTTCCATGTCATTTGCAACTGATTCAGCTGTTGAGTTAGTTACTGCACCTGTTAATCCAAGAACTCTATCGAGTTTCTCTTTTAACTCTTCGTAAGATTTAAACTCACTTGGTGCAATAATTCCACTTAAGCTATGTAGGTTGTTTACCACATCTACAAGCTTTTGCTCATCATCAAATAAAGGTGCTTGTGTATCAAATTCAGATTTGTCATAGTTCCAGTAACCATCTACCTTTCTAATTTTAATCTTAAAGTTTGCACCTTCGTCTCTGAGGTCAAAAGGATTGATTGCTTTCTCATCTTCAAATGCTGGTGAGATTGCTTCCTTGAGTGCTTCAAAGATTTTTTTACCGTAACGATATTTGAATACTTTACCTTCGTTAGCAGGATTTTTAGGGTCTGAGATAACAAGGATGTTAGACACATAATGTAAACGTCTTTTCTGTTTACGTGCTTGGTCTTTGTTTGCCTCAACACCAGTATTCCATAACTGAGTATTGTATTCAGACACAGGGTCTTGTTTATTGACAGTCGTTAAAGACTTCTCAATATACCATCCGCCTGGGCCTTGGAAACCGTGGTCGAAATAAGATACCCATGGCATCTCTTCTCCCTCGGGGGTGGGTAAAAAACGAACTACAGCGTAACCGTTACCACTCTTATCGAGTTCGGGTTTCCACATAGTATCGTCTGAGTAGGATTTTTTTTCTCCGCCTGTTGGGGAAGCTGTTTCCATTGCAGCTCTTAGTTTATCTAAACTACTTGACATTGTATTCTCCTATTGTATTACAATTGTATTTGCATTTTATCGCATTATATCAAGATACTCGTAAGTATCCATTCTTCACTACTTTCATAGTATAATTCATTATAGTCTACTTTCATGAAACCGTCAATAGGCTTTTTCAATAGACTGTAATGTATTATTTAGGTAAAGCTAAAACTCTTATGTAGAACATATTTCTAGAAGTTTTGCTTTGTATTTCTTTTGGTCGTATGTTACAAACGACTTGTATTTGTTAATTCTAATGTGTAAGTCGGGATAGACTACCTTCTCTGAGATAAGTCTTTCCCAATCTTTAGTGAAACCAATTATCTCATCCATGATGCAAATGGTTTCTAAACTTACATCCTTACTCATGTAAGCTTTCAGTAGTCTAGGGTGTTGACCATCTACTACCTTAAGTTGTGTTTGAATCTTGAACTTTCGTATCAAGTCATTCACCTCTGTTTCAAACATATAACCAAGCTTCTGATTTCTCTTCTTCCATTCCTTATATCTCTTATCACATTCTTTGTCTAGAAGGTCACCCGCCCAGAAATCTTTGTAAGATAGATTTGCAATGTAGAAGTCTTGTAGTTCTTGTTTATATGTTCTGAACAACTTACCAAAATGGTATTTGTCTTTACGTTTAAGAAAGGATTTGATATCCGACTTTACTTTTCCGTTGTACTTGACGAAATCATAATCCTTAGAGTGGAAGTGAAGTTTTATACCTAAGTATAAAGTGTACGCATCATATCCTTCTCTAGAAGTCATTAAGTAATAATCTTCTTCTCTGCTGGAACTTCAACTCTAGGAGCTTCTTTCTTTCCTGTTGCAATGTCATATGCGTCAGCAACACCTTTGTTTGATTCTGTCACAAACACATAGTTGTTAAACACAATCGACTCGGGAGCTTCACATCCTGTTACCGCTACACCTCTTGCAAATCCCATCCCACCATCGGGGTTTGAAACTATCATTTTTGGTTGAGTCAATGTAATAGTTGTATCCAACTGACTGTCGAACTCACCTACGTACTCACCACTAATTGCCACTACTGTGACTGTATCACCTTTTTTCATAATTACCTACTTGTTAAAGAAACCTGTAATGGTTCCTTGTGCTGATGAACCCCTGTTTATCATTTTCAAACCAGTTGCTTCTGCTTCTAATTTTTCTTTGAGAGGTTGGGATATTAACCTCTTTGCTGATTCGGGTTCGACCTTGTTATCGTCACAAACTTTTATGATTGCTCCCATAACATCTGTCTTACCACCTATCAATAACTTTTCCACTTGTTCCGTAAATTCTTTTTTACTTATCATCGGTACAGTGCCTCTCCGTCTTTGATAAACGAATGTGTAACTTCTGTAAAACCTTTTCTATCTGAAATCCAATCCTCTTCATCATCAAATGTTTCTGAGTACTCAATGAGTTCTCTAATAGCATCATCAACATGATAACCATTGAGGTGTGCATAGTGTGGGTCAATTACGTTTTCTATTTCAAAACCAACTTCGACTTCTCCATCCTCGATGAACTCTTCAATCATGGTATCACATATACCTAAAACGTCTAGTGCTTCTGCACTGATTCTCTTTTCTTTTATTAATGAAACATGATGTCCTTCATGCACTCTTATTCTGATATCTTCCATATTATACTCCGTGAAGGTTACCGTACTGTTCTCTTAACTTATATAAATCTTCAACATAGTCCATAGGGTCTGCTGAGAAGATTTGAAAGCTCCCATTTTCTAGACTCACAATAGCAGTAATCTCTTCGATTGGTGTTCCTGTAAGTTCTTCCACCATAACTGCATATGCAGTCATTTGATAGAACCAAGGTTTTGCCATATACTCTTCCTTAAAAGAAGCTGAGGTCTTGAAATCTATAATGGATAATGCATCTTCGAACACTCCGATGCAATCCACACGTCCAGCCATTTCCAAGTGCCTAGAGAGCAATGGTGCCTCTAAAGCAATCGGTACTATTTCATCTAGTACTGGTTGAACTCCTTTAAATCTGTTTTCTTCGATGATGTCGGTAAAGGTCAATTCCTTTCCTTCATATCTTAGGTAGTCTTCTACGACTTGGTGGAATGATGTACCACGTTTGGCTGCACCAGTTGATATACGATTGGCTGTATCTTCACCAACTCGTTCTCTCCACAATTTGATATGTTCTCGATTGAGTAAACCAACAACGGTTGTTACACTTGGATAGTGAAAGTCTTCATCACCATTTGTGTAAAATCTCTTACCGTCTTTTTGAACGGTATGTAAATCTAAGTGTTCTAATTCCCACAGTTCTAATAAATTACTCATAAGTCTATTCTACTTCTTTCTTGATTGAATGTCTAGATGCTTTTTAACTATTTCTTTAGTCTTAACTTCTTTGACTCCACGTTGTCTATGTCTGTCCATAGGTGAGCCTGGGTTTGCAGAAGAAATTTTATTGAGGACTTCTTTGAAGCCATTATCAAGTTTCACCCTGTCACCATGACCACCAACAATGCTTGGCGTTCCAAGTATAACTTGTTTGAGGTGTGGGTTGTCTTCTTTGAATTGGTCGAGTTTGGTATAAGACATATTATGCTCTTCAATCTCACCAGTTTCATTATTTAAAAAATCATATAGAGGCATACATAAACTCGGGTGTTGGTCTTGCAGTCCATACTGCAAAATCTTTTTTGTATTTGTTGTAGTATTTATGGTAACCATCTATAGATGATTTCATTTTGACATCATCGGGCATACATTGAGGTGGTTCTCTCCACGCACAAAGGTCAATATTGTTTGGTAACTGGTTTAGTAAATCCAGTAGTTTTTCCTGCGTTAAATGGGCCCTGGCATAACGATGGGTGTACTCCTTACACAAAGCTGCAAATAGGTCATATACAAATTGATAGTGAACTGCGTTCTCTCGAACCCATATATTGGATGGGTGGTTGACGTGTGAAGCCTTGTATAAGTTTTCCATTTCACCTTCAAGTCTCCATCTTTGAATTCTACGACCACTCGAATCGTCAATATAATGTTTACCATCTAACATTCTATGTGCAGTGGACAAAAGCTGAGCGTATTCTATAATCATTTTGACTACATGTTTGTCGCAATGTAGTTCAGCTGCAATTTCGGGTTCTTCGTGTAAGTAAAATATATTCATTTGTAAAAGATGTGGTTGTTAATAGTTACAGTCTCATTCAATGAGTCTGCCCAATACGGATGTACACTGTCATTATGATAATGTGTGGCACCCTCGGTGATATCACCGTAATTATTCCATATAACTGCCCTTGCAGTCATAAGTGCAATATCCCATGTGACACTATCTTCGGGTATATCGGATTTACCATCACAAAACCACGAAAATTGACACATATGCCTCACTGGCATTGGATTGCCTTTCCAATTGGTGGCCCACTTGGCCTGAAAAACAACTGCACAAATATCATCGGGGTAATCTCTACTTTTTACTCGATTTTGCACGACTTGTGCTACTGCAATTTTACCAGCTACCGGCTGATTACCTGCTTCGAAGTAGATATTCTTTGCCATGCAGAAAATTTCACCATTTGGGTCGGAGGCCTGAACCTTCTGAGAGAAGGAACCAGTCAAAAACCCTAAAATTGCACCAAAAACTAAATAGTAATGTCTCATTTTCATGATTTATACTCCATCCAAGCCTTAAAAACTGTTTCTGCCTGTTCCCTAGAAAAACCGAAGTTTTCCCTTAACCATCTTGGGGCTCCAAACATGTTAATTTCACCACTTTCCTGTAATAGGTCTAATTCGGGAAACCATTCTGCTGGTTCGAACGGCAAATCTGCCGATGATAGTTGATTTTGGTTCAAATGAAAATTACTCATAAGTTTTCTATCTCCTTCAGATGGAACTCAACGTCCTCGTCTGATAAATGTCCTAAGACATCACTAGTTACACTAGTATTATAACACAACTCACCGTTTTTGAGAACCGCCAATTCCCATAAATCGTTTTTTCCGCCATATGACATGTCATGCTTGACTACACTGGCACCGTAACCATTATGAAACTGGTGTACAATCTGTACACCGTTCAATTCTAACATTGTGTTCTCTTCAACAATCACGTGTTGTCGCCATCTTTATATTTGACATCATCTTTGTCAAACTGTTTACGTTTTTCCCATGGAAACGGTTTATTAATGTGTAAACCTGCGAAGGTTAAGGACGCCATAATTACACATAAGAGAAACCCACCAATCGCACTAATTTGTACTACTTCCTGTTCCATATTAATACCCACTCGTTGTGTGAGCGTATTCATCGGGACAAGCTTCTTCCCCACAGATGCATACGTTCTCATCAAATTCCAATTCCGTTTGGAATGGATTCATATCAGCAGCGTTGGTAGTACCATACGTTGCTAGATTCATGACATCGTCGGCTGTCAATTTACCTTCTGTACGTTCTGCAATTAGTTTTGCACTTTCGTAATCTAAACTCATATTATTCTCCTATGAATTTGCATTGTAGTCGGCTTTGATATTACCACCAACAATTAGGTTTACTAAATCATCTGCAATGTAGGACTTTCCACCTACATGCCATTGACATTCGTTTAGAGGGACATGTCCGTCCTTCCAGTTATAAATCGTGACCAGTTCACGGTCATAGTCATAGTCTTCCATACCTTCTTCTTCGAAGTACTTGACATTCAGCACCCACTCGCAATTAACCTTTGCATATGGGTCTGCATCTGTGTAGGTTGGTTTACCAAACAATGACACTAGAGTGTCATAACAAGTGGTTACATAACCTTTGAGTGATGTCCCGCCGACACCCTCTGATTCAATTTCGTATTCTTTTATTATCATATTGCATTTACCTCGCTAATTAATTCTGACACATCGCCCACCCATGTAGGATTGTCGATTTCATCGGAACGGAAAGTTCCCTCGATTTGTTCAATCGAAGTGATGTAGTCGAATGAACCATTCAACCCATTATACCTATTGACATGTTTCATGACCAATGCAGCTGCACTAGCCTCAGTCAAACTAGGTGCATGGTAGTAAGAGTGTTCGCCCTCACCATAAGCATTCTCCTCGTACACGAGGGTTTCGACATCGAACCCAATGACGTAGTCTGACCCGCCCTTGAACTTATGGAAGTTGTCTCCATACTCTTCAAGATTTTGGGTGGTGATTACATATTGGTTTCTCATAATTCTTTCCTTTGTTTTTTCATTATATACATAGTATATCAAAAAGCCAGGGCCATTGTCAAGGCATTCTTAATTAAAAATAGTAGACCTACTGCATTGAGTAGTATCAATGCCCTGTCGTTCCATATAAAGGACACCCACAACCACAAAGTAATTCCAATCATAGAAAGACCTAGGTCATAGTGTGCCATACCCTCGATACCTCTTAGAGACATCGCTGCAAGAACGAATACACATGCAGCCCACTTAACATACCAATCAGTGGTATGCTTAGGGGTTACACTTTTTTTCAACTTTTTCATTTCAGATAATCCGGCCCGTACTTTCTCATTCCAGTGATTTTGTATCCACCGTCCATGAAGAGATTTCCTCTTGCTGAATTTAATGCTGGGGTTGCCCATCCAGCAGACATAAGAACGTCACCACACAAAAAGGTAGTATCTTTCTTATTAGTCCATTCTGACTTATTAATGAAACCCCAAACTGATTTTTGGTTTCCACTGTCGGTGATAATCTTAATATACTTCCTAGACACTTTATAAGAGTAGGAATAATCAGTAAGAGTTGGGAACTGCTCAAGATGAGCAGCCGTCAAGTCTTCAACCAAGTTGTCACACAATTGAAGCAACTCTTGTTCTTGGTTTACTTCGTTCACTAGTGCTGACAATTTCATTACGCTGCCTCCAACATAGTTAAAGGAACTGAATATCTACCCTCTGGCAGTTCTACAGTTGCTCTTGATATCTTGACTTTAATTAAAGTCCCCAAAGTCCTTTTAGTCTTTTGGACTACGTAGACTTTTGCACCTTCGACCAAAGAGGTCTTGGCATTCAGTTTCTTCACTTCATTACAAAGTGCGATAACTTCATTCAACTCTGCAAGAGAGCTTAAAGAAGTGATTTTGGTTTTTAATGATTGGTTCATAGTGTCTCCTTGATTTTTCATTATATACATAGTATACCAAAAAGCTTAGCCTGCTGTCAAGGCCTCACGCTCTTTAATATATGCAAGTACTGAATCTTGTTCAAGGGGGGTTAGGTCGTTCACTGTCTTGAACCTCGAATAGGTCAACCCTATCGTGGTCATTTTATTGCCTGCTGTGACCGCTGCATTCCATAGACGTAGTGACTCTTCGTCATTGCCTGGATGTAGTTCACCCATCTCACAGGCGGTTATAATCTCCCTACCTAACTTAACAATGTGCATTTGGGATTCGGGGGACGTGTATATACTATCACGATGTTTTCTCATGTTTAACTCCTAAAGTTATTTCTTTATTGGAGTACAGTATATCAAAAAGCGGGGGGTGCTGTAAAGGCCTTTTATAAACTCTTTTGTATGTCGTCTAGTTCTTTAAGTTTCTTATTGATGATGTCTACTCTATTGGGCCAATAGATATAGTCCTTGTCTGAATCCTTTGCAAGATTCTCAAGTAGGGGTCTCACAAAATTATCAAGTTTGTTGATTACATCCGTTGCAGTTGTAGTCTTCTCAATAATCTTTGTATCAATGGCTGCAAGTTCATCTGCATCCATCGCTGTAAATCCGAAATCGTTGTATTCTGTCATAGTATTATTTATAACGAATCAGTGTGTAAATGATAGTAAACTTCCTTTAAAGTTTCCTTGTCACTCTGCACGTCTTGGTAGTTTGCATGTGCTTGTAGTGTCACGTCTGCAATCTCATAGTCGGGGTAGGACGTAATCAGTTTGTAAATAAGTCCAGCAACATCTTGGTGTTTGACACTAGGTAGATTATCATCGTTGAGAAGACCTAAATTAATTGTGGTCATTTTATATCTCTTCTTAGAATTGTATTGTAGATTGTTTGCAAGATGATTGAGTTGTGCTTTCTCTGATGCGTAAACAAATCCTTTTGAAATATTCGGCTGGGCTGCTCGACTTGAGATATTGATAATAGTCTTAGACTTGTCTGTCTCCCATGCCTTATGTGCAATCGATAGAATCTTAGATTGGTCTACATGTGCAAGATTGATTAGAACATCACAAGGTCTATGACCGCTGCTGAATAACCAGCAGTTAGTTCCATTCATTGTAATGTCTTCACAACGAATTGTGTCTACTGTAATAACCTCTCCTTGAAAGGGTGTTGCTTCTAGTGTGTCTTTGATTGTCTTTGCAAGACCACTACTTCCTGTTATTGCTACTCTCATAATATTCACTCACTATGTCGAAAGATTGCTTGCCGAACAAGCTGCCATCGACACTGCACTTGTTACAGGGGGACATAGACCTGTCACCCTTCATTAATTTCTTTCTAATCTTATTCATAGGTTTAGAGAACCATACATTATGTAGGGTCTCTGATAACAAGTTGCCTACAACATGTTCTCTACCCCAGTCATTGGAACAGAATAAAACATCACCATTCCAATCAACAAACATTTTATAAAAAGGATAATGACACGGTTTACCTTGTAACGCTTCAATTGTACTCTCCTCAATTCCTACCCAATCCATTACACCACTTCTATTGTTTAGTATCAATCCATGATTTGCCATGTCACCCCAATGCATACGATACTTGTATTTCGTTTCGGGAATCGTTTTCATTATCTTATCGAAGTGTTCCATCTGTTCGATACCATCATATAGATTGATGTAGAGTAAATCCAATCCACTAAATTCGAATAACTCTTCTGCATATTCTCTAGTGAGTTTATCTCCGTTCGTGTTGCATTCTATTGTTGCATAAGGAACTGCTGACCTAAAGGTATGAACGATTTCTCTGAACCTTGGGTTAAGTAGATTCTCTCCGTATCCACTTAAAGATATCTTCCCTCTAAATCCATTCTTATGTAATTCATCTCCAATGGTCTTTGCAGCCTTGGGAGTCATATGTAAATTTCTATTTGGGAATACTTCGGGATTTGCACGTGGACAAAATGAACATGTCCTGTTGCATAACTCTGTAGTGTTAACTTCAACTGTAAGAATAGAACTGAGTTCATTCAGTTGGTCTTGTCGACTCCAATGTTTCTCTTCCTGTTCTCTACGATGTTCTAGAAAGTCGTATTGGTCTACTGCTTTAATCGGTATGTTACGTATCGACACGCCTGCACCTAATGTGTCTTTCTTCTCCATCCAAAACCTGTTCTTGGTAAGAAAACTCGATTGTGTCGCCAATGTCGATTACTCCTTCAGTAAAGTATTGTGGTATGATAAAAAACTGTGCTGATTTGTCTTCTGAAATCATACAACTTTGTGGGTCACCATGTCTATTATAAAGATATGGTCTAATGTGTAATCCGTCTGTTTGCCTGTCGTGTGCTGAGAAAATTAACTCACCATCTTCAAGATAGAGATTTACAAAGGGGGTATCGTATTGGATTCCTAAGCGGATTGTATATTCAAGGGGAAAGTTTAAACGTAGAACGTCATCTTCAATATCGTGAAAACGTTCTACGTATCTGTGACTTACTTTGTCTAATTCAAGGGGTAGTACTTCTGATTCCTTAGAAGTAACCACCGTCTCGCACAGTATCATTGTCATTATCATTTCCTTCATCACTGTCGACTGCTGATACGAATGACCCATCATCCTGTAGTGATTGTATTAATTCATCTGTTTGGTCTTGAAATGATTCAATCAATTGTGCTTTTGTTTGAGACTTATCAAGTGTAAAGTTTAAATCCGTTCCAGCTTTAATAATAGCACTCTTAGTCATTGCATCTAATTCTGCACTAGACGGAATTGTAATTTCGTCATATACTTCTTCTTCTTCAATGTCTGTTTGTGCATCAATCTTTGCTTGTGCAGCTGCAAGTAATTCTTCTTCACTATCATATGAAGGGATTGTCTTTTCAGCTGGTGCCTTTACTGAGTCACCTGTCTGTAGAGTTTCTGCTCTTGGTTTAAAATTACCACCAGTGATTACTGGTTTTGCTAAGGACGATTCAGTTCTAGTATCTTCTTCCTGTACTGAGAACTCTGAACCTAATGGTTCTACTTCGTCTGATACTTCAAACCCTTGGTCTTCTTCAATCTCTTGTCTGAATGCCTGTTTGGTTTCTTCTACCCTTGCATTGAAATCTGCATCGGTTGAGATTGCTTCATCCCACTCTTCGGGTGTTGCATCATTGATTGATTTGTAGGACTCATCCGTAATCACTTCGTCAGCAAATGCAACTTCGTTAACTCTATCAACTTCATCAAAGAAAGACTCGGTTGTATTCCCTTGTGGTTGATATCTTGTATCAGACTGTGGTGTATCTAAAGGAACGAAAGGTTCGACTTCTGTCGGGTCAACAAATGTTGTTTCATTTACTTCTACGTCTGTTCCAACATCAACTGTATCTTCTGTAGCAGGATTCATTGCACGTGCAAGACCCATGTTACCTGTTGCCTTACTAGGTTTTGCTAGAGGGGTTTGTTGTACAGGTGCTGGTTGTGGAATTTCGTATCCATGTTTCTTGGCAAGTATTGCGACTTCGTCAGCAGACATTTCAACAAAACCATCTTTGTTTAATGTACCTTGTTTAACACCGATAACTCCGTCACCGTTTAAGTCAACACCAATCCCATGTGATGCAAGAACAGCTTCAAGTTGTGCAATCTTATTGTTTGCTTCTTTCCTTGCAATCCTTTCGTCTGCAAGTCTTTGCTGTTGTTCTTGTTGTGATTTTTCAAATGCCTGTGCCTTTGCAAGTTGGTCAGCAGCGATAAGTTCTTGAGACCTACGTTGTGCATTCTCGACAATCTGATTGTACTCTGCTAATCCAGCAGCGTATTCTTCGGTTACAGTATGCAATGGTACAAGTTCACCTTGGGTGACCTTACCACTTTGTAGATGTGATTGAATCAGTGCATTAACAACCCCAGCACTGTTGACGGTAAATCCTACTTTGTAGTCAGCAATTCTTTGTTGAATTCTTTCTAACTCTGTAGGTTCGGGTTTTTCTTGTGCAAACTGTGACACAGTTTGATTTTCATTTGTTGCCATAATTTAGGTTTCTCCATGGAGCAGAACTAGACTAGAAAGTTGTTTACTGAAGTTGATATATCAACTTCCCTTTTTAATATGTATAGTCTCGGTCTACTGTAATTATTTAGTTAACAATTAATCTCGGGAAAGGCTTCTTTCACGATATTTGCTGTGATATTTGGGAATGCCCAAGTACCGTCTTTAACGAGGTCAAGCAGTTCTGCTTCTTCTTTAGGGATGCCTTCAAGAAGACCAATCCACATTGCCTCTCTCTTAGTTGCAGAGATTTGTTCCGTAACAAAATACTGGAACAACCTATGTTCAAATCTAAGTGATGTTTCTGTTAAATCAGAGCTAGGTGCTGAGTTCTCTCTGTAAGGTGTTTTGCCTTCGGGTAAGACGGTTGTAATATTCTCATCGAATTGCCACTGCAATACTTTCTTAACTCCACCGTTAGTTTCATTGAATACTTTCAATCCGTTAACTGCTTTTGCTGAATCAGTCTCAGCAACGATATTTGCTTGACATAGTATTTCATATACGTCTGCATTTTTCTGAAGCTTTACTCTTTCGGTAATCAACTTCATTTTAGGTTTATTGGGAGCTCCCTTCGGTCTTCCTCTTCCTCTTTTTTTCTCGGTCATAATGTAAAATCCTCTACATGGTTTAACAACTGGTCTAGTCGATGTGTTCTTAAATAATCAAAGACTTTACCCTTTACTGGTGCTGTCTTTTCAAACTCATCTAATATATTCTTTTCTATATCAGTTGGTATAAACTCTAAATCAATTAGAGTTTGGTTTCTTAAATAGTTACGATAGTATTTATCGTCACTCTCAATTGTAATTCTTAAGTACTTATCTTTGACAGGCTTCCTTAAAGGTGTTTGTCTAATACCTAAGTCCAAGCAATCATCATTAGATAGAATGTTTGGAACTCCGTCTGACTTATCACCAGTAAGAATATGTTCTCTCAAAAATAAATCGGGGTCTTCAACTGTAATAAGTTTATTAAGGTTGGGACTCCATTGAGTTACGTACTTGTATTTATGGAGTTGCTGAAAGTCTTTATCTCCACTTACTATCATGACCTTCTCTCCGAAGGGTGCATGTTTAGTTAACACTGCAATGATATCATCAGCTTCACACTTCTCGACATACATATAACGGTATGGAAAGTTCTCTTTGATTTCCATCTTCACCTTATGAAGTGTATCAAATATTAATCCCCAGTCTTTGTTATCTGCTTCTCTAGACTTCTTACGATTTGCTTTGTACTGTGGGAAGTAGTCTCGTCTCCATGGATGTGATGCATCCGTACAAAGAGTAATCTCTCCATACTCTGCAGCGTACTTCCTTTGATATCCTCGAACTGAATTGAGAATCATGTGTCTTAACATGTCCTCACTTACTTCTCCGTTGTTCATTTTTAGTTGAACCATTAAACCAGCAATGATGGTTTGTGTAAAGTCTATTAGAATCATTTTACCACTTTCAATAATAATGTATTTTTGGTAATCAAGTCGTTTCCGTCTTTCAACTTCGACCTAGGAATCTCATCCATAAATCCACGAGCAATAATATTACCACCTGTTACTAGTCTATCAAGCAACTTGTAATCTGTCAAGGTCTTTTCTTTACATGAGTCATACCCAGTAATTCTAGAACCTTTGACTGCAAGATGTCCACTGAAGTGTGTAAACTTTTTAGATGCAGTATTGTATGTGAACAAGTCTAATGCTCTTGGTATCTCTTCCTTGTCTATAGACTTGTAACCTTCCCACTCTTCTAAGAACGGAAGCTTCCTTACCATTCTCTTAGGGGTCATAGGTCTGACCTTACGAACTGGTTTATACTCTGAACAATACTTATCGATATCGGATTCGATACCCTCTAAGAATTTGATGTAGTTTTTCTTTTGTGTTTTAGTGAGAAAGTTAAAGGCCTCTTCTAATTGTTCACAACCTTCTTTGTTCTTAACTTCGAGTTGTGCTTGAAGTGTTTTACCTTTCATGAAGGTAATTACTTTAGAACTATAATCTAGTTGCTTAAGATATTTGTACATTGAGAAGGAGCTCTTCTTATCGTCCATAAAGGAATCGATTTGGAACTCAACTTCATCATAGGCATCGATTGCTTTCTCACGCATTCGGTCTTGGATATTTATTTTTTTGGGTTCAGTTTTCATAATCATGTGAGCAGTATATAATAAAGCCAGGGGCGTTGTCAAGTTGATTTATAAATTAACTATCATCCCTTTCATCACGTTTGTTTGTAATCATGAACTTACGTGCTGGGTTTATCATTAAGTTTGCACGTTGCATCAAGTCACGGTTCGCAAGAAACGGTATTGCACCTCTAGTATCTAAACTAACTTCTTGTTCGTATATAGTGTTTAGGAAATTTAACTCAAGTTCTACGACTGGTCTGTCTTCAGCTGGTTTCAATAAAGTAACCATTCTCTTTAATGGTTTCTTATACTTAACACCCTCTGTTGTCCATGTAACTATCTTACCCTTGACCTTTAAATCTTCTGCATGAAGTGAACAAGCTGAAACTGAATTACCTGTATCTAACTTCACTGTCATCTCTTGACCTTCAATCTCTATGGTTTCTAATACACCACACTCTGTTGGTGACTTCTTCCATATGTCTCGGTCTTTGTAAATCTTAAGAACCATCTTAACAATGTCCTCACCGATAACACTAGAGATTCCTTCAGTGCCTGGCGAATGATTTACTTCCAATAGGTATGGTGGTTCGGTCTTTCTGTTTTTGCTAGGAATAAAGTCGACACCACACCATTGTCCGTTGACGGCTTTGCTAGCTCTTAGACAAATATCTTTTTCCATCTCTGTCAATGTAACTGATTGTGCATCTGCACCTTGGGATACATTACTTCTGAAATCATCTGTAATTTTGTTTCGTCTCATTGCACCAACGATTTCTCTGTTGACAATGACTACACGTACATCGTAATCTGATTCGATATACTCTTGTAATAGAATATCACAGTAAGGGTCAATCTTATAAATCAAGCTGACCTGTGATTGTAATGAACGTTCTGTTTCGATTAATAGAACACCCACACCTTTAGAACCCTGTAATGTTTTAAGTATCATCGGGAAGTTATTATCTAATGCTTCGTGAGCTCTATCTACAGTCTCGGGTTCATCGTTTGGAATCAATACGGTACGTGGTTGGTTTAGACCTATCTCTTGCAGTCTCAGATACGTTCTAAACTTGTCTGAACAAACTTCGATACATTCCCTAGGGTTACACGTTGCAATGCCGTAGCGTTCAATCTGAGAGATTAAATCGAGGTAGGAATCTTTAGTGTTTACTGCACCACGAATCATAACTAATGTGTCTGCATCAATCTCGAATCCTTTCTCATCGTCTGCATTGTGAATAGTAATCTCACCACTATCCTCATCACGTTCTAAGTATGCACCATTGATACGCACGTTGTAAACATCCATGCCCATCTTCTCTGCAACACTAACTATCTTACCACTGGTAGATTTCTTTGATTGTTTCTTAGGACGTTCTGCAAGAACGACAAGGCGATAGGGGTCGGACTTCTTAATGTCTTCTTCGACTATTAATTCTTGAAATGATTTCATTTCTTTAATCCCACCTGTATGGCTTGTTCTTCTAATGGGGTTAATGGTTTCTTATGCAACTCTACAAAGTATTCTGCATCCACCAACACCAATGGTTTACTTCTATTTCTTTTAATCACAACAATGGGTTCGTACTTACCACAATTGCTTTCTGCTTGTGTATATGCATTCCACACGTTAACTGCTTCTTGGTTCTTGCACTCTACACTGTATGGAAATAATCTTCGGGACTCTGTACCTAGGATGATGTCCTCGCCTTGAGAACCCATAGGTCTTGATTCAGAATCTTCGGGGTCTAAGTCTAACTTCTCTACAAGTAAGTCCCTAAACCACTGTTGTAGTTTACGACCTTTAGCTTTTGCTGATGATGTCTTCATTAAATTTTATACTCACTCCACAACCACAACTGGCTTCTTCATTTGGATTCTGAAACGTAAATGTTTCATTCAATCCTTGTTTCTCATAATCTAGTGTCATTCCATTTAAAAAAGGTTGACTCATTGTATCTATTAAAAATTTAAAGTTACCGTAATCTAATTCTAAATCACCGTCTCTGAATTCATCTTCTACAAAAACATATTCATAACCACTGCAACCACCACCAGTAACACCCATTCTAACTGAGTCTACTTTCTTCTCTATAAGCTTTGCAATTGCAATGTCTGTGACTTCTATCATAAGAAGTATTTATACTTCTGACTCCCACACACCATCTTGTTCTGCATCATTTTTTAAATCTTTTGATTTCTTAGGTCGAATTAATTCGTATGGAATACCATCTGGCTGGTCTTCGGGTACGTAAAGGAATCCAATGTCGGAACGATTACATGTGTCGACTGCATCAAAGATTGTTTCCACTAGAGCTTCTCCACCTAAATTAAATGAAGTATTAAATATAATGGGGGTGCCATTCTTTTCACCCAAGGCTTTAATTAAATTGTAATAATTTTTATTCTGCTCTTGAGTAACAGTTTGAATACGACATGTTCCGTCTGCATGAACGATAGCAGGAATCTCTTTGTATGCTTTCTCTTTGCATTGAATTGCAAACGACATATAAGGTGACTCTTCTAACTGCAACATCTCAAAATATTCATGTGCATGTTCTTTTAATACAGTACCAGCAAACGGTCTATAATATTCTCTCTTCTTAATTGTATTTACAATTTGCTTTGCATCGGGATTAGTAGGGTCAAATAAAATACTACGATTACCTAATGCACGTGGGCCCCATTCAGAACTACCTTGGAACATTGCAACAACTTGTTTCTCTTCAACCAGTAATCTAATTACTTCGTCTTGGTCTCTAATGATTTCTAATATTCTATTCTTACTCACTGTCTGTTTCCTCTGTTGTTGCTTCTTCCTTGTATGGATGGACTGGTGCTTCTGCACTATCTAAGACTCCTTCCTTTACTGGTTCGAAGTATTCGTTTTCTAAATGATAATGTAACCAAAATGCAGCTCCAACTGCAGTACCACCATCATGGGGTACAGGGTCAACGAATATATTTAATTCGGGAAACTCTTGTAGGTATCTGTAATTGTTTGTACAGTTTAATGAGAAGCCACCACTGAGAACTAAGTTCTTACAGTCGGGATTTAATTCTACTGCACGTCTGATAACATTACATGCATTCTTAAATGATTCTTCCTCACACATCTGTGCAACGATATGTCTATCAAACCTATCGGGTCTGTCTTCGTATAGTCTTCCGTATGATGCCATACCCATGACTTTACCCGCTGCACGTCCATGAATGTCTGCACCGAAGGCATAACTCATGTTACTGAAGTTCATACCGCTAGAAGGGAAGCTAGTGAACGTAACAGGCAGTCCATCAATCTCTGTCTCTAAGTCTGTGAGACAATGAGCTGAGTCGTAGTACATGTTAGGAAAGAACGTATTGGATACGTCACCTAACATACGGTGATTAGACATCTTCTTCCACTGGGGAACAATAGTCTTAGTGTCAAAGTCACACTTCCAAATAGATTCAATCTCTTGATAGTTCGGATGTGTTTCATGATAACACTTAGCACCACCACCATCCCATGCAATAGCCATTGCATCCTCACCCTTGTCAAAGAAAGGACTGAGATAATATCCACTGTATGCATGATACATGTGATGTTCTGTGTCAAAGTGATACTGGTCTACATCAAAGAACTGTTTACACATCTCATCATGAATGGTTTCATCCATTTCTTCGTGCCAGTCTTGTTTGAGTCCCACTTTGGGATAGGCTTTAATTAATTCTTGGATTCTTGCTTCGGTTAATTGTTCCTTTGCAAGTTCATCTGCAAACTCTTGTGCAATGAGACGATTATCCATAAGATAATCTAAGTCCATTTCAAGTTTCATGTCACGTCTATCGAACGATGCAAAGATTAACTCTCCCTTTACATTGCCTTCATCGTCTACCAATGAGTCTGCAAGACCTTTAGAGTCGATTACATGTAGGTGGGGGGACTCTAAAGTCGGTGAATAATACTTATCACGTCTTTCTCTTTCTTCTTCGAAGAGTTCTACGACTTCTCCGTCTTCCATAATACATAAACTGGTATCATGGCTGGAATTAATTCCAATTATTCTCATAATATATCCTTGGTGTTGTTTCTACTTTTCTTTTAATCGTTCGTAGAAGGTTATTATTTGCTGTGGGTCGACAATATTGTCGTCCATGAGCGTTTGAAGTAGTTCTGCATGTCCATGTTTGACACCACTACGGTGTACGAAATAGACTAGTGCTAGGATAAATCCTAAATGAATCAATATTAATTCTATACTCATGGTTTTATTTATCTCCTTAAAATTTAAAGTATTTTTTGATTAAATAATCAATGTAAAATACGAGACCAACCCATGCAACACCGCTACCGACAAATGCAATGACATAAAACGGTAACAAATACCAATCAAAGATACTCATTATCGAGAAACTCCCTTATTTTTGTAAGATTATAGTACAATGAAGAGTAGACTCGGGTACTATTCGGTGTCTCCACAATAAAACGTGGAATGCCAGCGGGTGAACGGTCTTGAAATATCCTACAACCTAGGTAGGATTCTAATAATAGTCTCATGTTATACTTCCTCATCGATGATTGAACCCTTGGATGGTACGTCTGCACCAATTTCATTTATATAGGGGACTTTATTTTGATTATACATTGCTTCATGTTCTTTATTCATTCTATCTGCTGTTCGTTGCATACTTTCTTCCAACATTTTTTCGAAATGTTTATCTAATTTTGCAAGTATCCAACTAAACATGATTATCTCCCTATGTGTTTCACCTCTGAACGTGGTATCACTTGGTAGGCACCCTTATTATAAGACGGTGCAATGGTATACTCGGACGAGATACGTTGTCGTTCTTCTTTACTTAGGGTATTTAGAGTCTTAGGACTGTCCACACCACACGCCGACGGATAGTATACACTCTCACGCACGTAAGGAGCTACCGTTTTCACACTCGTCTCCCAATTATAATCCTTAGCGGTCTTAGTACGAACCTTCCAAGCATTCGTCTTACGTTTCTTACCACTAAAAGAGTGTGTCATAGAACCCTGTCTCATATTATTTCCCCTGTACACACATAGTGTACTGTTCTAGAGTGCCTGGTCTTATTAACCACTCACACCTCTGAGTATTCTGTTTGTAATCTTTAGGTTTATGGTAGGGTGATACCAAGTCTTTATGCAATGTATCTAATATTATTATAGAGTCTTTGATATCTTTAGGTTTCGAAACGTCTTCGAGTATCTTCACACTACGTTCTAAACGTTTAAGGTCTTCCACAGCATCCAATACATCCCAAAAGTCTGCATAGGTATGAGTAGGTATCAGTAGCAATGTAAGTATTAATAATTTGTATTTCATAAGTCTATTATACCATAAAACTGGGGGGATGGGAATACGGTTTCACGCATGTCGTGTAAGTATTTGTGGACTTGGTGATGTTCGATTCCCTGTCCCCTTCCCGAGTGAGTGCTATGATGCACCACCCCTATTATAAAAATGTCTACGTATGATATACACACGTGTGTATGCAACGACTGTCATCCATGCAGTGATAGTAGTACCTATCTGCAGTGGGGAAGTCATTTCTAGTCTCTCTATGCATATGTATAACCCAAATAGATTCAGTGGGTAATTAATTAACAAGCCAGTGAAGACTGTAGTAAATGTTTCTTTGTGTATTCTTCGTGATTTCTCTGACATATAAAAAGGTCTTAAGGTTAAAAATTTACCCGAAAAAAAAATTCTCGGTAGTAGTATAGAATGCTTCACAGAGCTATAGAGGTAGGGGGTTGAGTTGCTGCCCAGATACCCTAGGAGTCCCACAGCACTGTTCTAAGAGGCTTTCCGTAGTTCGACTACGTGTTTGTACTCCTCTAACTCTGCACACAGTCTGAGCGCCTCTGAGAGACTCACAGGTTTCACCGTACGCTTAAGCAGTTCATGTGACCCATCTATGTTGGTCACCTTCGTATCTATACTGTATACATCTACAGTATTCCATTGCATAGGTTAACTCTCCATTATAACATACTTTGATGCTCTTGTCAAGGCCCTCGTAAACCCTTATATAGCAGGGCCTAGAGGGGTGGCGCTTCTCATCGCCACGCGTGCTTTCGGTAACAACCCACTGAGACTTAACTCATAGCAATCCACGGTACAATTCTCAGTTCAACTCCCGTACATATAAAGTATACACCTAGTATAACATATCAGCACCTGCCTGTCAACTGGCTCTTAGTGGAATACACGCTTGATTCCATCCAGTACCAACCAATCGATGTCTATAGCACCAATGACTCTTATGCCAGTACGGTCTTCAACCATCTCCATAGCGGTATCCCAGCCGTCTGTACTCTGCATAACATAGTGAACTTCCCACTCATTCAATTCAATCTCTACAGGCTGGTTAGTAGCAATGTGAGTACCAATAATTCCGTGTCTCATAGTATTTCCCCTAGCGTAATAAGAACCAATAGTCCTATAACAGGTTGAATGAAGTCTGCATCAAGCAGTCCGTGTTGTTTAATAATCTTTATCATACGCATATTATACCAAGATAGCGGTGCATTGTCAAGGCTTCTCGCCGAAGTTCTGCGGATTTCTTTGCAGTGCTAGATGACCAGCACGACAGGCACTCGGAGTTTCCCTAGCGAAATCAATGCGCCAGCCTTGCTATTACGGGCTTTCTGTGTTATACTGTAGCCCCTCTGAAACCCTCTGAGGTGCCTTGACTCCGAACTAAATCTCTGATTAACCTCTCCGAACACAAGCACTCAAACCCACTTTATTCCACTTTCTCCCATCAAGTCTAAATACCATTATTATTACACACTTTACCACACTATACCACACATTATATTAGAGACCACCATGATACCCTTTGAATTATATTCCATATCCCCTTCTATCAACGATTACGGACACATATACTCCATACCTAACTACTACACCCCCTCTGAGATGTCTTCTGTACAGTCTCAAATACAATCTCATATGGACAAAGCATCCTATAACTCAGTACCCTTAGAAGCATGGCCGTCTCTACGTGTTGACCTATTTGATAACAAACAACCATTCGTTTCTGAGAAGTCTCAATGGTTATTAGATAATTGGTCTGAGATACATGAGTTGACCTATACGGATGATATAGAGTACTATAGAGATGGGTCATGTGTACCCGAACATGTACAAGAGTCTGCACGTGGTACTGGTGGTGGTAATCGTTTGTATCCCTCTCATAATGATAGAGGTGCTTTGAAGTTATTGACTATTCTAGTTCCTCTCGTTGATGTTGGATGTCCTACTCGCTTTCATGGTCGTAAGGAAAATTCTCAGCTCGAGTCTCGTGTATGGTGTCACGAATGGGCGTTGAATAATGCGTATATGTTTAGACCTTCTGAGAGGTCATATCATTCGTATCAGAATACCATGGGTATTGATAGGTGGATTAGTAATATTAATTTGTGTGGTCGACTTGAGAATGGTCAACAAGTCAATGATGGGTATTAGTCTCTACTGACTTCTATATGGAGAAAGTTACGTAGCCCTTCCACGTGGTTGTATACTTCTTTGGATTCTAGGGATGTATTCGTGAAGTGTCCGTCTAGGTGTATGTCGAATGCTTGAGACATTCTAGGCTCCTGTCTCGTGTTAGAGTCTACGGAATGCACGATGAGTGGACTGAATAGATGCAAGTCACCTCTGATATTCTCTACCCAACCTTTGCCTTGATAGTAAGTACCGTATTCTCTATGGTCGTTATCACTAAGGAATACATTACCGCTAATCATGTGTTGTCTACAATCGTCTTCTGCGTGTTTATGTTCTTGAATAGTTACCCATTCGTATTCTCCTATCTGTTCCATATCCATCGCTGCATGTCGATGGGGTTGAATGCCTTCTCCTTTGTCCCATAGGTTGCACCATGATTTTATAAACACATCGTTCACGTCTCGTGTGTCTATCTGTTCCATGATTCTTTGTACTAGGTTGATACCTAGGTTGTCTTCTATGAGGGGTATCCAGTTGAAGGTTGAATGGAGTGCGGTGAGTCCTGTGTATCCATTCGAATCAGCCCATACAGACGAATCGGGAGAATGCTCCCGAATTAAGTCGTCTGAATGTTCTGAAATAAGTTCACAGATTGAATTGCATTCTTGGTCTGTATAGAACTTGGGGATGACTATGTGATAGTCTTCGGATTGTCTTATAGAACCCATAGTTGTAGATATCTATCCGTAGTAGGACACGCATCACCTTTAAGATGTACGAAACTACATTGTTGACTGATATCTCTGTACTCGTGTTCGAACTCGATGAACCTTGCTTGTTGGTCTCCACCTAGTCCTCTCCATTCTCCTTCATTCTCGAATGATGGTCGTACATTGGTTTCCCATTTCTGATTCATGTCGATGTTTGCAAACTCATCACCGATTACATATTGACCTACGATACCATGGTTAGTGTTTAACACCATACCGCTGTTCTCTGCAATTTGGTCTTCGATGTATTGCTGTACGTTTGAACCATACTTTTCTTGAATGCCTGCTTTGTCGGCTAGGAAATTGTCAATAATGTATTTTGCATCACCTTGTACCCATCCACAGAAATGTGGGAAATACTGAGTATCACCGTCTTCCATCCAGTTTCTTTCTTGATAGAAGAAAGAGGTGTTGTTCTCTTTGATGGATGCTGTTTCTTCATCGGTGAATGTGAAATTGCATTCGTCTGTAGTACCTTTAGAAGGTAATCCTTCATAGATAACAGATGTACACATTTGTCTTGCAACAACTTTTGCATTGATATATGTGCATTTGGATTCATCTCTGAGTCCTTTCATGTCACCGTCAAATAACAAAGCCTGATACCATTCATCATGAATGATTTCGGGGTCTTTCATTAGTGGGATGACTCGGATGCCTTCGTCAAGACCTGTAGGGTCATCAGTATAACAAGACAACCTTGCAATAGTCATACCGTCATTGGATAGACTTCTCTGTCTATCAAGAGACAGCTTCAATCGGTTTACATCATCGGATGTAACACCTAGACCATCGGTCTTAATCGTAATCACTTCAAACATTTAAAACTCCTATAAAAATAATATATTTGATTTGTTCCATTTATTTAGGGATATAAAAAAACCCTTCATACTTCTATTATAAGATATATGAAGGGTCTCGTCAATTGGCTATTTAAACATTTCTTGTACAAGAACGTGTACGTCACCACTCTTCATCATATCGTTAAATTTGTCTGCTAGTGTCCTAAGATACGAGGCAGACAATGATGCGTAATGTTGCATTTTTATCTCCTATATTTGTTGTAGCAATCTGATACTCGGACTTCGAACTTAATCTACTTACTCTTGTATCGTACTTGTTACATAAGTGTGACATTTATGTGCCACACTTATATATAGGTGAATCAACAACTTAGAAGTTGTATAGTAATCCTACTGATATACTATCTGCAACTTGGTCTTCGAACACATCTTGACCAATTAAACCTGTTAAGGTAAAATTCTCATTCAAGTCATAACTCACATTGAGTTGACCGAATGTATCTTCACTGTCATATAGACCACCAATCAATGTTACGTCCACTACTGGAATGAACCATAGGTCATATCCAATCTCAGCGTAGTTATCATTCGTATCAATATCTTGATAGTATGATAAGGATAGATTGCCTATATATGCAGCTGCATATAACTCTTCAAAAGATTCCACTGACCCATCGTATGTATATCTGATATACCCAACGTTCAATGTTACCTTGTCGGTTATAGGTAGTAATAGACCACCATAGAAATCCGTCTCACTGGTTGCATCATCAAACTCAACGTCTGAGTTCCATGCACCAACATATAGTCCAGTTCCCTCGTGAAGAACCATACCACCGACTGACAATGCTGGTTGGTTTCCTTGTGAGACACCTCTCCATACATAGTCTGATTTATAACCTATCTCACCAGTGAAAGAAAATGATGGTGTTGATTCCACTACCTGTCTTTCATTTGCTAAGACTCCAAATGACATTACTGTAAACAATAATGTTGCTAATATATTTTTCATATATTCTCCTTTCTTATTAATTTGATTACTACTGGTGGAGCTAGAGGGAATCGAACCCCCGACCTACTGATTGCAAACCAGTCGCTCTCCCAACTGAGCTATAGCCCCAAGTATTAACCGTTATTATTTATGTTTGGTTTGTACGACTTTTTCTTAGATTTGTAAACTCTCTTTTTTGACTCATCAACATCGGGTGTTGATTTATCATCAGCAATGTAACGACCTTTCTCGTCTCTTGCTCTAACAGTTTCGAATCCAAGGAAGTCTGTAAACTTTGTCCAAAATCCCATAAATTACCTCGTTTTAATATCTGAACCCAAATGGATTCTTATATTGTAATGCATCGGGTGTATCCTTTGCATCTCTTATACACCAATATAATGGTATAAAGTTTAAGAGTGGTATTGGAAACAATAATTGCCACCAACCACTACGACCTCTATCATGCAATCTTCTTGCAGTCAATGTAATACTCTGTACTAGTGTTCCTAGTGTAAACAAGGCTACTAATACTCCACTCTCTCGTAGTTCTCCGAATGGTTCAAGTATACTAAAGAATGTATATCCTATTACATAATAGTCTAACGCCATCAGTCCAACCAAAATGATGGTTGCGTATAAAGTGAACCACCAAAATTCGGGTCTGTCTGACCTTCCGTCAATATCTGTTGCTCTATCGACCAACACCGTCTTCAATGTGTCAATAATATGACTCATAATTATCTCCTTACGTCTGAGCGTAATGTATATTTCCAGCTACCGATATCCTTTCACCTTGTGGGTCATGGAATGGGTAGACGGAATGATTCAACCACGATGGGAAGATTAGTATATCTCCTTTCTCGGGGTAATGATGCATGGAAGTCCAGTTCATAAACTGAGTCTCTCCATAATGCAAGTCTATATGACCCGCAAGTGCTTTTGATTCACTAGTTATATTTCTGTCGAACATATTGTCCGTAGCATCTTCTCTAGTGATTGTGTTTTTGGTATAGAATACAAAACTAAACATACCATCATGTGCATGGATAGGATTGTATTCAAATTCTTTCTGAAGGTTAACCCAAAGGCCCTCTATTTGCAGCTGTTCTGTATAGATTTCCATACCAATACTCTGGGCCCATGTCACTGCATGGTCTAGAATGTGGGTCTTTGTAGTGTCTGACACTACATCTTCGATGGTTATCTGTTCTTCTACTCTGCCTGCTAGTAAATCAGCACCTATTTTGGATTTAGGGTCACCTCTGCGTGATTCGATAATATCGTTCACATCATTGATGATATCCTCATCCAACTTACCGACCCATACTGGTGGGCCGAAAGGTGAAATGATTTCACCTTGGGGTCTAGTTTTCATCTACCGTTCCTGTAAGGGTTGCAAATGGTAATCCATTCTTTCTTCTTCTCACGAACTCGTTTGCAATCTTCTGACGCAATTTACCTTTCCCTCGTTGTGTAAGTATCCTATTGTATTCTTCAATAAGCTCTTTCAGTGGAGTAGATTTCATATAATAATGTGTTACTGAAACTTTTCCTGTTCCACGTGCAACGGTTTTTTGGGTTGGTTTAAATTTTGTCGGCATTTTGCTCCTTGGTTCGGGGTTTATGTTTAACATGCCAGTCGTGACTACAATATGCATCACAAAAAACATGCACTGGTTTTTGATTAGTTGGTGTGTGGTATTTTACTTGGTTCACGTCTAGTTCTTTTTTACACTCACTACATTTAATCTTGTTCATCGAAGTCTTCCTCTTCGTTATGTTGTTTGAACCATATCGCAAAGACGTATCTCTCTCCACTGAATATAGGTTCTACACCATGCCACCTTTCGGTGGAATTGTTGAATGCAACCATGGTACCCTGTCTTGGTAGTATCGTATGTCCTTCGACATTCAATCTACCCCCTTCGTATGTATCATTCAACATAAAGATAGCGGTTCCTGTATCATCTTGGTCTGCTTCATCTTTATGCCATTGGAACATTGTATCCGTTGGATACCTCATTATCGTAGCATAGGTTATCTCTCCAAAATCAGCTGATTTGGGTAGATATGCTTCAACTAAGTCCATGACTTCTTCGAATGGTGCAGTACCTTGTTGTAGTACAGCAACATCGTGACCTGTCTGTGGGTGGTCATATCTCCATGACCTTTCCATGACTTGTACGTTGTCAGCACATATCTGACCATTATCCTTTTGATGCACAGAAGTTGTCTCTAATCTGTCCATAGTACTAATTATAACATCACATGTGTCTTGAGTCAAGACACTATCTGCAATCATTAGTAAGTTAGAAGACTTGTTCTCATATAGATGAGCTTCATCTTTCTGTTCTTGACTCTGAACTACTATTTTTCTTACTGGCATATTATCTTCTTCTTGGTTCGGGATGGAAGAATCTCACGTATGAGTATCTCCATTTGTCTTCACAGTATTTGGTGTAATCATCTATCCATGCACCGTGTAATTTGTTTCCTGTAAAGATAACACATGTATTGTATTGTGCTGGTATGATGTAATCAATCTCAAAGTCTTCCTCAACTGGATATAGAACACCCATGTGTTCCATGTTGGTAATCCACTCACCTTTGTATACTGCAGTTCCACCGCTCTCTTCTTTATCCATGTATACTAACATATTCAATGTGGACTTATCATCGGGTGTGATGAACTCACTATCGATGTGTGGGTAATGTTGCATCTTTGGGTCAAACTCTGTTATAGTTTGGAAACAGTTGAATTCGTGTATGTGCTTATATGAGTAATTCCCTGTCCACCAGTATTTTCTGCATATGTCTAACACCCTTTCCATTTCATTCACGCCTACTCTAGTAGGGTGACCTATCTTATCTGTAATACGGCAGTCGTTGTATACAGTACCATTAGGTGAGTTTCTTTCTGTAGAATACTTCCACATAGGATACTGTCTGTTCTGAAGATGCTCGTAGATATCATCGGGGTTCTCAAAGAAATTGTGTATAGTGATAACACCATTCTCATATGTGTGTTCAATCTTAGGGTTTACTGCAAAGAGTTCATCTAATGCATATGTCTTTTTCATAACCAGTCCTTTATAATATTTACCATAATTAGAATACCACATAGTACGTTAATTCCTACGATGACGGTTCTAATTATTGCAATCTTGTTTTCGTTTAGAGGGTTGTATCCGTCCTCTTCGTCAAATGCCCCAAGTGCATGTTTCCAAATTTCCCACATTGTAATAGTATTTATTTCCTTTCAAAAACATGACTGTACGACATGTTGTCACCAGTGTGATTGCTGTTGAATTGTTCTCTTAGTTTAAGGTTGAATGATAATGAATATCTTGGGTTTTTGCTTTGTGATTCCATAGAGGGTGGAACAGCATGCATCAGATAAGACGGCCAAAGTAGGAAATCGCCAGCTCTTGGATAGAACTGCATATCAGAATGAAATCCAGTACATCCAGTGAATGACATATCAGGCTTATCATTATCGTGTCTTAAATCCTCAACTCCATTGTGACCATAAACAGCTGCCATGTTTGGATTCCAAAACTTGATTGGTCTATCCGTATCATTGACATAGTATGTACCACTCATATGTGAATCTACGTGATTGTGTATTTCGTGTTGATGCTCTGAGTCATATCTGTTGACCCATGCAAACAGATGTATATCATCTCTGCAATACTGTCTAATGTCTCTATTGAATTGTGTTTTAACAAACTCGATGTAGGTGTCTTTGATGATGTTAGAGAAATCTCTGAACCATCCTAACTTGTGTGTTTCTTCCCTTACATCATTATCAAAATATGACGTGTAGTTGCACAACTTATTTTTGTCGTCCATGTCTTTAACTTTATCGACTATTCGGTCAATATCACGCATCACCATAGATGATGGAAAGTCTAACTCACCCCTCAAGAATGGAGTTGAAAACATAGGTATCACCCTATGTCGTGCTGGTTGAAACTTCTGTTGGTCGTGTTTCGCTGGTTTCATAATTTAATCGCCAATAATAAAAAGATTGCAATGAGAAGAATGTTTGTCATGAAGATGCCTATTGCAAGAATTGTATGATACCATATCCATCTTGTCTTGTATGCGTTATCTACTGATAATTCATCGGGGTCTGGCCCGGCATCATAGACATCGGTTTTGGGATTCTGTTTCCACAGTATTTCCCACCACTTAGTCATTCTTTTTCTCTATCTGTACTGCAACCCCCTTCTCATTTCCTTTCGGGGTTTTGATAGTTACGTTTCTATAGTATACAACTACTTCACCTATCTGTTTGATGTATCTTTTAAGTTCTTGCATGTTTGCACTCATGACCTCATAGTCGCCTATGGTCGTTGCAACGAATACAACTTCACCACCATTCTGTTCTTTCATTTCGTCTAAGAAATAGTCAAGGTGTGTGTAACCAACTGGCCACTCGGGGTTGTCTCTGTCTTCGAGATTACATGTCTTAGGACGTTTGAGTTGTTCTACACCATCCTCACCAAACTTCTTAGGGTCAAATGATAAGGTCTTTCTACACAGATTATCCTTCTTTGCCTCTGATACAACAAACCATGTAGGTGCTGTCATTTCAATAGGTCTTGGTAGTGTGGGTTGAATGATATCTATTTCAATAGGTGCCGATACAACCTCAATTTGTTTTGTTCCTAATAAACTGCAACCACTAATCGTCGCGATTAGACTCGTCAAGATTATAAATTTCTTGTGTATCATCTTCTATTCCCTCAAATACTCTATCTGTTCCACGATTGAACTTACCTGTCATGATACCAGGCTTTGCAACTGCAAGAGCGTTTAAATTATGTCTTTGGAATATCTGTAGATACTCCGCCTTTTCTGCTTCAATCGATGCATTTTTACGACTCATGTTCTGTAATGCTTTCCCTTGTTTTTCAAAGTTCTCTTTCATCACTTCCATGGCACGTTGTTGTTCTTCTACTGCAGCTTCTAACTTAATGTTGTTTTGTGTAAGTGTTTGATTCTCGTTATACAAAAAGAAACAAAACAATCCCACTGCTACTAGAAGACCCATAGTTAATTGATTCATTAATCTATCTCCTCTATTTTTACTTCAAGTCCTAGAACTGAACGTATCTCTACAATGTTCTTTGTTTCGTAGTCTTTGAATTTTAAATGTTTCGGTTTATTTACCATGATACTTCTTGATACATATTCCGACTTGTACATATTACCACCTTCCGATTGTCGGTAGATTGTAATCTTGTATTCTGCTTTGAATAGGGATTTCAGCCATTCCCAAATGACCCATACCCCTCTACGCATGAATACTCCTATCTTTTTAAGCATAGTCTATCCATCCTGTTATTATTTTCTTCTCTCCCTTCAATGGTGGGTTACCTCTATGCATATGCGTAAAACCAGCAGGCCACAATACAATGTCACCTCTCTTTGGTTTGATACGTAATGATTGGTATAGGAATTCTAACTCACCCCCCTCTTCCACGTCATTTAGGAAGATTGCCCAGGCCAGTAGGGATTTACTGCTTGATGGACAATTACAATGTTCACAATGCCAGACATGATATCCTTGTTGTGGTAATGTCTTTTGGATTTTTGCACCACTGACCATAAGACCCCTGTAGTTGTCTCGGACTGGGTACTTGTCAAACCAGTTATCAATTACACCATTTTGGTCTTCGAAGATTTCTAGTAATTGATTCATCTGACCACCGAAATATGATTCGGGTACTGAAGTGATGCTGATTGCATCGTCTGATTTGGATGTAATGATTTGTGTATCGTAGGACTTTCTTGGTAGTGTTAAGCCACGGTCTTCACACTTCTGATATATCTCTAAGACATAGTCAATAAACGCATCCGTGGTGAATCCTTCATATAACAGAACGTGTTCACCCAAGTCTGTTATCTCTCTTTCTTGTCGTTGTTGTTGTATTTCTCGTCTCATAATTTTTATATACCAAAAAGTATGGAATTAATCCATACTCTTATTTAGTGTCACTGTAAAACGGTGGCACCCCCGAGAGGACTTGAACCTCTAACCTACAGCTTAGAAGGCTGTTGCTCTATCCAATTGAGCTACAAGGGTATTATTCACCGTTTCTTAACTCTTTTAACTGTGTAATAGTATCAGCAGCACTAGTGTGTAAGATACCAATTCCACCATGTTCTATCCATGCATCAAGGTTCTTTTGTCTGTCATCAATAAGGACACTCCCTTTGATTGCAAACATACCTTTCTGACTACCAGTCATAGTACAAGTGACTACAACACTTGGACTGACATATTCTCTAATCCACTCGTTCTTATCGAACACTACCAATTCTCTGTTAATCACACCAGCTGCAGTTAGGATTTCCCAAGGAAGTCCAGTGTGTCTGACATATGCAATCAAGTCGTACATATCAGGCATAGGTGGTAAGTTTCTGAACAATCTCTTGTTCGTTAACTCTTCCTTCCTTTCGTCATAATCGTTATGACCTTGGTCGGTGTTAGGGAACTCTCTCCCTGTCAACGTTTCAACTCCAGTGTTGAAATCAGCTAGTACTCCATCCATATCGATGAAGATTCTCTTTACTCTTTTATTTTCCATACGTATAGTATAACCTAAAAGAGGGGCCATTGTCAAGGCATTTAAGGCCTATTCCCAAAATATTTTGTATAGTTTTTCTTCCTTTGCATATGCCTCACGTTCCCATGGTTGACGGCTATAAGGGGTTGTGGAATAGTCCTTTTTCTTCCAATTCTGTTTAATTGGACTCAATTGTCCTGTAATGAACTGTTTTGCATGGACTAATTCGTGTGCAAGGTTCAACATCTGCTCTTCTAAAGAGAACTTTAGATGCCCTGAGCATCGTGCTAGGTCGATTTGAACACCATTTCGGTCTCCATAACAGTGTGCATAAGCTGATTCTTCTAGGGTGGTTAGAACGTTTAGTTCTATTCTTACGTCTTTACGTAATCTGGGCGATAAATAGGCAATACATGACTTAATATAGGTTCTGATACGCCGTTTTTGTGCAATTTGACCATTAATTTGTATGTCAATCAAAGGGTATATTTCCTTTCTCTGTAATCGTGCCATAATTATATCAAAATTGCTAGGTCATTGTCAAGGCCTTATTCGTCTTCTTCTAGCTCCTCTTGCATGTCTTCATCAACGTCTCCACCACAGAATGGACAATGGTCTACTCCGTATGGGTGTGCATCCATCTCATGAATGACTAAGCATTCAGATTTACAATCCGAACAATGTACTCTAATCCTCAATTTTATCTCCTACTATTTCATTAAAAAAGTTGTCATTTGACTTGGGTTTCCCATCAATAACACCATAAGGCAGTGTTCTACCTTTGGGTATGTCATTATTGAAGAAATCCTCTCCACATGTATATACTCTGACTTCGACTAAGTCCTTATCGACTGTACGTGCAATATGCTCTAATCTCATATCATCAGCCGTTTGTTGGTGTGGTCTTTGTAAGTATACGTGAACAGACTTCATTAGTCTTCCCAAACGTCTCCGTGTTTTACATACTCTACTAGTTTGTCATACCCACCTATGTAAGTGAAAGAATGTTCTGAATCTCTGACTCTAATTTGTGGAAAGGTTCTTGCAGTTGGAAACTGGTCAAAAAGATAATCTCTATCGAAATCATCACCTAGTTGTGAGTATGTGTATTCTAGTCCTTCCTTCTCACATAAAGCTTTTGCTTTGTCACAGAATGGACATTGTGTTTTTCCAAATATTTCTATCATATTAAAATCCCGTTATTCTTGTTAAATGTTTAAACTCCACACACTTATCACATTCTCCACATTGATTTGGATATCCCAAAGAACATGAATTGACTAGTGTTCTGATTTCTGACGGTATTGAGTTCCACTGATTTAACTTAGTCTGACCACCTAATGGTGGGTAGAGTCTGTAGTTGTGATTCTTATTCATCAATCTCGCATAGAACTCAAACACCATTTGGAATTCCCATGCACGTGGTACCCACGGCCAATCAGAATGGTGTTTATGGTCATCAGCATAATTTATCATTCCACTGTTGACACCCCAATAGTATTCCTCTATATGTGGGAACTGAGTCAACGCACTTAAGCATGCGACTGACCAGTGTCGTGCAGAATGAAAGTATTCTTCTGACCTTTCTTCATGGTCATATTTAGGATGCTTATGAGTAATCAAATCTACATCTAATATGTCACAGATTTCTGCAATATTACTATGTAGTTGATTTGCTGTCGTGATAGGGTTGTCCCATAGTGAATGCAGGGCAATAGGTTTCTTACCTTTCTCTACACACCAGTTCAATAATGCAGTGGATTCAACTCCACCACTAAACATAACAACACAATCGTGCATTACTCTTCCTTAATAAAAATCCCATCGACCATACGTCCTTTACGGTCTTTGATGTCGTGATACGCAACGTTTAGACAATGTTGTAGACTAAGACCATTTCTGGCTGCAATGTTAATTAATACGACAATGATGTCACCAATATCATCGGCTACATCTCTCTCTTTACAGACGTTGTCCGATAGTTCACCCACCTCTTGGATAAGTTTACATACTTGGTCTTTGTCTGTTGCACCTAAAATAAGGTTTCTGTCGTAGTGCCATGTTTCTATTCTATTAATTACTGCTTCTAAGTTAAAGTCGGTATTCATTATAATTCGAAATCCTCAAATGTAGAATCATCTACGTCCTGTTTGATACCACCTATGAGATAGGATTCAATCTCCGTCTCTTGTGGTGCGTTTTGCAATCCTCTACTGTTGAACCAGTGATTAGTCCATGGTAGTGGGTTGTTCGTTGATGAGATATCGAACAGTGGGTTGAGTCCCAATGCACGTAATCTCTTGTTTGCTGTGTACTCTACGTACTGACCAAGCAGTGCAGTAGATAGACCAATCATAGAACCATCCTTAAATAAGAAGTCTGCCCACTCTTTCTCTTGGTCTACTGCATCACGGTACATTGCATATACCTCATCCTCAGTCTCTTTCATAATCTTCAACATATCTTTGTCGTTCTCTTGGTTCTTATATGCTTTCAGAATGTGTTGTGTGATTGCTAGATGTTGTGCTTCATCCCTTGCAATAAGAGAGATAATCTTTGCACTTCCTTCCATCTGTTTTAACTCTCCGAATGCAAATGAACATGCAAAGGATACGAAGAATCTAATTCCTTCTAAGATGTTAACTGATACCAGTGCAAGGTATAATGCTTTCTTAAGCTCATAATCATCTACTTTAAGACCTAGTAATTTACGTCTTCCTAGTTCAATAAACGTGTCGTATTTTTCTGTTACCTGTTCTGCTCTAGCCACAATTGCTGGTTCATCTAGAATTGTGTCAAATATCTGACTAGGGTCACTATAAACATTCTTTATAATATGAGTGTAACTTCGTGAATGAATAGTCTCCATGAAGTCCCATGTAATAATACAAGACTCAAGTTCAGGCAAGCTCACAAACGGTAAAAATGCTATGGATGGAGCTCTTCCTTGAACTGAGTCGAGTAAAGTTTGATACCTCAAGTTAGAGGTAAAGATGTGTTTTTGTGCATCAGATAGATTCTGATAATCACTTCTATCTTTCTGTAAGGATACCTCTTCGGGTCTCCAAAAGAATGATAGTTGTGTTTGTGTTAGTTTGTCAAATATAGGATACTTGAATGTGTCAAATCTTTGGGTGTTTAACTCTTCCCCGAAGAACATAGCTTCTTTCGTGAAGTCTACGTTCTTTTTATTAAATACTGTCATCTTTCTTTCTTCCGCGTGTGTCTAGTTCAAACCTATCATAATTATTTACGTAAGGTGCTTTTTTCTCTAGGTGGTTGAAGTATACATCATTAAATTTAGTAAATGCTTTCTTTGATTCTTCTATCACCTCGTTATCATTCTCGTCTGCATATCTGTGTGGTCTTCCATCATATGATAGTGCCTTATGGTCTAAGCCAATATCTGTATGAAATGCATCTATCTCATTCATCAGACCATCTTCATTGAAGAAATGTAGGAACATATGATAGGAGTAATCCCCAACCAAGTAGTCTCTCCAGTGAATAACATTAGGGCCTTGATATAGTAAAACATCTCCTACCTCTAATACTATTGGGATTCCTCGTCTTTGTCTGTGTGGTAGTGCTTGAGATATTTCAAACACTTCATCCATACTTGGAGAATCAACATAGTTACCATCGTTTTGTACCCATATAGTCCATGGTGCATTATCATCTGTTTGATAGTCCAAACAAATAGTTGCACTTATCTCACATGAAGGTCTATCTGTATGAGCCTTTAGATATGCACCTCTATCATACTTTCTAGTGTATGAATAAGTTTCTCTTAGAGACATGTCGATTCTACTATCTAATTTATCTCTTAGCCATCTATGTAGGGAAACTGCCATTGGAGTACAATAGTTTGCACGTGATTTTCCTAGTGAGTCTTTTGGTGAATTTTGAGTGATTTCATGCTCTGTTTTAAATATACACTCATCCCACTCTTTGTTATGTTCGATAGCTTTCCAACTATCTAATGACATATTGATGATGTCTTTAGGTATAAAGTTTCTAAGAACTACAAACCTATCCTTCATAAGAGACCATGTCTCGGGATTGGTTCTACTAGTTAATTTTTTACCGTCTTGTTCATCATCAGCAACACAATAGTTTACTGTCTTTTCTTCAAATGGCACAGGCATCGCAATCTTCCTCACTTTCTGTAAAGTCACTCTGTGCAAGAGGTTCCTCTACTACATCTTCTACTTTACCGTCCATAGTATTTTGGTAATAAGAAGTTTTCCATCCATACTTATATGTATTCAGTAAATCTCTAGCCATTACTGAAACTGGTACTTCACCCTTATCATAGTTCTCGGGATTGTAAGACCAATTACCACTAATTGCTTGGTCAAAGAACTTTTGCATCACTGCAAGTACTTTGATATACCCTTCGTTACTCTCCATGTCCCATAATAACGTGTAACTATTCTTTAATAAACTATATTGTGGAACTACCTGTTTTAAGGTACCTTTTTTACTTTTCTTAACTGAAAGGTAATCTCTAGGGGGTTCTACTCCATTTGTTGCATTAGAGACCACGCTAGAGGACTCTGAAGGCATCTGTGCAGTCAATGTGGAGTGTCTTAGACCATGTACTTTGATACATGTTCTTAGTTTATCCCAGTCACAGTTTAACACATTTGGTGTGATACTGTCAACATCCTTTTTGTAGGTGTCGATAGGTAGTATACCCTGTGAATACTTAGTTCTATCGAAGTAATCACACGCACCTTTCTCAGATGCAATTTGATTAGATGACTTCAGCAATTCGTACTGGAATCTCTCCGTTAGTTCATGTACTAATTTATGTGCTTCGGGGTCGTCATACTTGACCTTGTTCTTCGCAAGGAAATGTGCTAGACCAATGTAACCAATACCTAGTGACCTTCTTGCAAGTGTTGACCTTTCTGCAGCGACAACTGGATATTGTTGATAATCTATTAGTTCTTCTAACCCTCTAACTGCAAGGTCACATAGACTACCAAGCTCATCATAGTTCTTGATAATGCCTACGTTAATTGCAGATAGAATACATAACGCAATCTCACCTTCCCCATCGATATGACTGATAGGGTCGGTGGGTAGTGTTATCTCTTGACATAGGTTACTCATGTTAACCTTGTCGACAAAACTACTATGCGTATTGCAATGGTCGATATTCATAATGTAAATACGGCCAGTCTCTGCTCGTTCTTTTAATAAACTTGTAAATAATTCTCTTGCACTAATTTTCTTCTTAGGAATACTAGTTGCACGTTCGTACTTTTCATAGAGGTCGTTGAACTCGGGTGTACCAAATGCTTCATACAACCCTTTAACATCATGTGGAGAGAACAATGTAATCTCCTCATTCTTTAGAAATCTTTGATAGAAAAGTTCTGACAACTGTATAGAGTAGTCTAGCTTTCTTACTCTGTTGTCTTCGGTGCCTTTGTTGTTTTTAAGTACCAAGATGTCTTCGATTTCTGCATGCCAGATTGGAAAGTGTACAGTTGCGCTTCCACCTCTGACTCCGTTTTGGGTGCAGCTTCTAACGGTTGCTTCAAACTTTTTAAGAAATGGTATGACTCCAGTATGCTGGACTTCTCCGCCTCTAATTTTACTACCAAGTCCCCTAATTCTTCCTGCGTTGATTCCAATACCAGCTCTCTGAGCAACGTACTTACCGATTGCCATGTCACTGGAGAAGATTGAGTCGAGGGTGTCGTCTGAGTCAACGAGAACACAACTTGCAAATTGTCGAAGTGGTGTTCTAACCCCTGCCATAATGGGGGTTGGGATGTTAATTTTAAATTGTGATATTGCATCGTAATATCCTTTGACATATTGTAACCTACTTTCTCCATAGTTTCTGAATAATGTCATAGCAATCATCATATACATGAACTGTGGTGTCTCATATAATGTACTGCTAGACCTGTCTTGTACCAAATACTTATCTACTATCTGTTGTAGACCAGCATAAGTAAAATCTAAATCTCTGTTGTGTCTGATAAATTTAGCACACTGTTCTATCTCTTCATCTGTGTAGTGGTTAAGGATGTCCTTATCATATACACCGATTTGAATGTTTCTTTTGATGATGTCTAATAGTGGTGGATAGATTTCTGAGTCTTTCCATTTAGTATTGAACACCTGTTTCTGCACTCCAAACAATAGTAATCTGGCTGCAACGAACTGATAGTTCGGGTTCTCTAGTGATATCAAATCACTTGCACTCTTCACTAGAATTTGTTGAATGTCCTTTGTGGTGATTCCATCAAAGAACTGTAGACCACTGTTCATTTCTACAGATGACTCTGATACACCTGTAATTCCTTTACAAGCTTTCTCCATCATTCTATGGATTTTATCTAAGTTGATATTGGCTTTACTACCATCGGACTTAATTACTTTAAACTCTGCATTCATATTTTCTTGTACTCCATTAGTTTTAGTTTTGCCGAAAGACCTTCAAATGTACAAGTATTAATGATATCTACTATTTCACTTTGTTCCAATCCACTTACTATCATATCGTTTATATCTTTACAGTCTGCAATACGTTTGTCGTCCCATATGCAAACTTTATAACCTAACTCAATCACCTCTTCTAGCTTCTTGAGTATCTCTTCATTACGTGGTTCATTATCATAAATGATAATTGAATTATCTTTGATACCATCGTCTATTTTCTTAAAGTCACTTCCCCCGACTGCGATACTGTTGGGAAGGAATAAACTATCTATAGGGCCTTCGGTGACATAGATAGTTTTTGTTTTGTCCACATTCTGTATGTTATAGATGAGTGGAACGTCATCTAGGAGTCTCATAGTAAGATATCGTAACGGTGAGTCATTGATTGCTCTACCCGATACTCCTACAAGTTCCCCATCCTCTCTAAAGAATGGTATTACTATCCGTGGGTCGTTTCCAAGGACTCTATCCTTATACTTATCTGACAGCAAACTTAGAGTTTGTGCAGAGTCGACATACCACAGCTCAGCAATCTTGTCACTAGGAACCAGTCTCTTTTCGAGGTAGTCACGTGCAACATGTTTCTCTTTTGCTGGAAACATAATTGCTGACAAGTCAACTTTCTTCATATTTAGTAATTCTGTTTTTGGAGTGAACTTGAATGCATTCGAACTGGGCATCTTATGATTGGATGCATGTTTCTTAGGTTTCTTACCACTCTCTTTTAACCATTCTTTAATGTACTCTTTATGTAGTACAGGGAAATGGTCTTTGATAAAGGTCACACTTGAAGTAGATTTACCACAATTATGACACTTAAATATAAAACTTTGTTCTACGACAAAGTGATATCCACGAGCCTTATGCTTATTTTTCTGTGAATCACCACAGTATAAACACCTGTGATTCAACGTTGTGTCTCCCTTCCATTTTGCAAGTTCTAACGAACCTACACACATGGAGAGGTATTTTCTCTCTAACCATAGCATACATTCATTATACACGAATCCATGCTAAATTACAAGGTGTTTTTTAGGATTATTATCCGTCTATAAGTGCTTGAACACGTGCTACTTCGGTGTCCCAAGCAGCTTTAGATGTGTCATAAGATGTCTGAGCAAGAGCTCTTCCATCTGTTCCTTCAGCAGGAGCTCCGTCCATAGAAGGTTCATTTGCTACCAAATGTGCCATAAACTCTTCCGATGTCATATTTTCTGAAATTGCCATTATGCCTGTTCTCCAGTTGTTGATTCCATTTCTTGTTCCATTTCTTCGATAGGTGCCATGTAAGAGACCCAGTCATTTGACCAGTCATCTTCTTCACATCTCATCCACTCACCTGCTACATTGTCGTAACAAGCATCTGTATCGATGTTAGTAGACAAGTTATACTCATCTTCTTCCATGTCATTTGGTTGCATCCAACACTGGTAGATACAATCCCAATATGCCTCATCACTAAACCCTTCTGGGCATGGGTGAGTAGGTGTTTCGGGATGGATGTAATCACCTTCAGTAGACTCTACGAATACACATGTGTAATCTTCAACGTTCTCTTCTTCGTGTGGTATATTACCAAGTGTATGTTCAATATCTAATAACATTCCACGAATGTCATATATCATTTGTTCTATCTGTAGACGTGGGTCTAAGTTAGGTTTGTTTGTGTCGGCCATTGATTTCTCCAAGAAATATTTATACTTTTATTTAGTCTTTTTGAAGGTTCTTCACCTTCTTTTTTGGTACTTGTAGCACAATTCTTTGTGTCTCTCTTAATTTTTTTGTATTACCCTTACCCTGTATCAGTCCTAATGATGTGACCAATAACAAAATTGCCAGCGGGTCAAATACAAAGATTAGCATGTAAATTACCCATCTTACGGCGTTGTCAAGGTACTTGACACTATCCTCTTGTCCATACATTACCTCTGCAATGTATTTGATTGGGCCCACTTCACGTTCTAATGAGAGTATAATCTGTTTACTCTCGAACATCTCGTCTTTGTATCCATCTATGATATCATAAGACTCATCAATTAACAAGTTGAATTCGTCTGTTTTTACAATAATATCATCTGCATCCCCTGTAGAGGATTGTTGTAACCTTTTAATCTCTGCATTTGCATCATCGATTGTCTTCTGTGCTTGCAATCTATAGCGGTCAATGTTTGATTGTTGTTCTGATATGTCATCCCTTAACTCTTCTCTCTGAGATGATTGTTGGTCAAATAAGTCGTTTGCCTGTGCAACATAGTCTATGGTTTCTGATTCACTCTGTCTAAAAACACCACCTTCATCTAGAGTGATGACTTCCACACCTTTGTTCCTAAGAGTGCTTACAGCCGTGTCTAAGGATGTCACAGTACCCCTTAGAGATGTTATCTGACCTTGTGCATAGTCTATATCCCCTTGTACTCTATCCCATGCACCATCTCTGATAGTTTCCTGTTGTTTAATAGACTCTGATACATCTACCTTTGCACCCCCAAGACTCTCAATCCTATCTGTATAGGTTTGTATCTTGTTTTCTTCTCTTGCAATCTGACTCTCAATCCTATCAACGATAGATTGTGCTTGTGCAGTATCACCTGTTTGTTCTGAGTGTGCTTTTGATAGGTATCCAAATATACCTAGTGATGTGATTAACATGAGAACAAATACTGCAAACACTAGATAGTATTTCATGTAGTTGAGTTTTTCCCATGCAAGATGCAGATAGGCTGCAGTGACAACTTTACCGAATTCTAAAGCACCTGCCATAATTACGATACCCATGAAAGCACCAGCAAATATTGTTGCAAGTCCTAACACTGAGAAATATGCAGCTATAGATGCAATTCCTAAAGACGTAATTACCGCGAGGTAATTCAAAAATCTGTTCATAATCTATCTCTTAATGTTTCTTCTCAAGAGACCGAATAGAGCATTTGGTTCATACTTCTTATTCCTCTTCTTGAAACCGATACTACTTGCATCAGTTGAAACAGCTGCACCTGTGGCATTCATAGGTGCATCTTCGGTCTGAAGATTGTCTTCAACCTTCTTCTTGTTCACATCAAATAGTGTACTAATATACGTCATTTTCTGTTACCAATACCCTGTCTTCGTTTACGTAGCCGATATAAACATCAATGCCGAAGACTTTTGAATGATGTTCTGTTATTTCGACTGCAGTTTTATGTGGATGTACCACATCTAATTGTTCGAGTGTTCTTCTCAAGTGATACTGACCACCAACATGGAGTTTTCCGACTGACATGGATTCTTCTAGAACCTCTGCATCAACCTTACCCAGTTCTTTTAGGTGTCTGTAAAACTTTTCACACAGTTCTTCCATTTGGGGTTCATCTAACTCATTTGTTTCTTTTAACATGAGTAATGCAACAGCATATGATGCAAATTGGGATTTACCAAATGGTACCTTGTTTATGATTTTCTTTAGATTCCATACTAAACGATGGAGAGGTGTCAAGGAAGCTTTCTCTGCAGCTGTTTCGGGGTTGTTGTCGACATTCTTACCATCGACTTCTATCTTTTTTATCCTCGTTCCGTTCTTGTCGATAAACCCAAATTTATATGCCTGCATTTTCTCCCAAGGTGTAGTCAACATCTTGAGTATTCTAAAGACTATTAAAGTATCTATGATTCTCATATATCTATTTAGGTGATTTGAGCAGTGGAGCTCCCAAACCGATTCGAACGGTTGACCTACTGATTACAAATCAGTTGCTCTACCAGCTGAGCTATGGGAGCTTACAATTCTCTCAATCTTTGTGCAATCACATCATCAATTGGTAGTTCAGGCATGAAATCCTGTGTGATGTAATCTAAGTATAGTAATAGAGTTTTGATTGAAGACCAGTATCTATCTTCTTTAATTTTAAATTTTAACATTCTCATACATGCATCGTATCCAAATACATTGAATAGACATATGAGATGATTGAGTAACAGGCGTTCTCTTAGTTCCCCACTTTCATGGTATCTAAAGAGTAATCTTTTAAGGTATCTAAATCTACGTAAGTCCTCTTGGAAGTCTTCCATGTCCTCACATTGAGGGTCATCATAGTGCTTCAGAGCAAATGCAGAAAAGTTTTTAGCAGTTAGTTTGTCAAATAGACTCATAATGTATTATAAAGTTAGTTGGTCTACCAGTATTTAGTAGACGCAACTAAAGGAGTTAAACCAATGAACCGTATACTTTATAGCTGTTGTTCATCAATCTCTCATATTTCACTTTGAGTGAAATTATTTTTTCTTCTTTTTCAAACTCATCGATAGGGGTATCGACTGTCTTCCCGAAAGTCTCACCATATTGAGAAAATGAAAGGTCAAACTCACCACTTTCATTGAACTCCATGTCATCATATTGCTTACATGATAGTCCTACGTGAGAAAGTTTTGCCTTCATTTGTTCTACTGCAGCTTGTGGGTTCATGTATTCTGAACTAGCACAATGTCCTAGTACTGCATTAATTTTTGCTTTCACAGAGGAATCATCAATGTCGTATGGGGCATGCTCATCGCCAGGCCAAGCATTGAATTGCTGTTCTGCCATGAATTGATTGAATTTTTTCATAATTTTTTCCTATTATTGATTGTCGTAGTAGTTTTTATTTAACTCACCACGAACTATTGTTTCACCGACTTTTCTACACTTAATGTAGACTCTCTCTGTATTACCGCCAATCGATGTAAACGTTCTAATACCATTTGCTACAGTTCCATTGGATTCGGAGTATGTATCTGCAGTTGATTTATCTGCAGAGTTTTCATACTCCCAAATTCCGTTAGAACCCGATACTGCCACCCAAGCCATTTAAGACTCTTATGCTACTGCAGTAATCGTTCCAGCTGCGGTACCGATACCTGCGACTGAAGTGATTGTAGAAACTGTTGAAGTTCCTTTATCTTTAATTGTACCACCATTCAATGCAACTGCGTTAGCACCGATTGAAAGTACATCACCAGCAGCGATTGCAGCGTTTGCAGCACCGTATGCAATTGAGAAAGTAAGTTCGTTAGAACCTGTTCCACTTGCATATGATAGTACGTGTGGGCCTCTTCCGCTTCCATTGTTAGCAACAGATAGTTGAGGTGTTCCAGTAACGTCTACTGCTTCGTTGAATACTACCTTAGCAGATAGTGTTCCACCAGCAGATACATCCCATGCAGTTGATACCCAATCGATATCAGTGATATCAGCAGCACCCAAAGCAGTTGTTAGACCAGAGCTTGACCATGCCACTAGGACTTCAGTCAATGTTCTACTTCCTACAATCTTCTTCAGTTCCCAACCGTGCGGTTTTGCTGATGTGTTTGTTTTATCCGCTTCACTTAACCAGTTAGGTTTTGATTCAGTTCCACTTGTATGTCCCCATAGTGCCATTTTAATTTCCTCTTTATTTTGCGACTCTTAATATAGTATCAAAAGTCTTTTTAAATGTTTTTACATCTTTTTGTAATAGACGAGAGTATTTATCTCGCAAGGCAGGCTTAACAGACATTAAAGCGTTATAAACTTTCTCTGCATCCGCTGCTTTCACCTTTAACTTTTTCATGTCATCGGTTCTAATCTCGGTATCACGTTTAGTATCAACCATTTTTGATAGTTGTACTAAGATGTTTGCATCGGGTCTTAATTGCATTCCCGCTGCTTTTGAGTTAAAAGCATCGATGGCTCTATCGATAACTTCATCCTCTTGTGCTTCCGAATACTTTCCACCAGCCATAGTGCTGATTTTCTGTATCATGGCACGCAATTCTTTTTCTGATTTTGCCTTTGATACTGCACGTGCAATCTTCTTATTGCCACCGTCACTCATCATTGCAAAATCTGAAGCCTTCTCCATTACGGCATTGGTCTTCTTTGCAGCGTCTTTGATGTACCCTAACTTCTTAAGTTTTTCCTTAAAAAGTTTGTATCTTGCATCACCTTTGACACTCATTGCCTACTTCTCGTCAAAGTGTGTTATTGTTGAAGGGTCACCATATGATGATTTACCCCTTGCAACTGCATCAAAGTCTCTGAGTTTCTTCTTAGTTCCACTCATAACGATTACTGTATCTTTCTTACCTTTGTCCATAGTAATCTTTAGACCCATCATTTTAGCAGAACGAATGAATTTTTGTTCTTCGGGTTTCTGCATTCCTTTAACTCTGTAAGTAATCATCTCTTCTGCAAACATGTTTAGGTATGATTCACCTATGTTATCACCTTGCTTAAGATATTTCTTTGCCTTAACTCTGTCATGGTACATGAACTGGTAATTCTTCTTAGTCTTGTCATCTCTTACGATGTAACTCTTTGGGCCCATCTTAGTGACTTTACCCATGTACTTTGCACCGTCTGCTTGATAGTAATCTATTTCTGTACCAACTTTGATTGAGTTCTTAGTCTCTGCACCCATACCATGTTTTGCAAGAACTCTATAGTTCTCTGATATAGTACTTTCTTTGATTTTACCTTTAACTAAATCGTCAAGGTTACTATCTAACCAGTCAATGAATTCGTCTTCATCGTCTCCACGAATCTCACCACTGGAACTTGCCCAATTACTAAGTTCGTCTTCTGCTTTCTTAGATAGGTCTAGGTTACCACTTCTCTGTGCTTTCTGAAGTTCTCTTTTGTGTTTACGAACTATGTCTTGTATCTTCTTACCTTCTGATACAGTCTCTTCGTTTGCATACTTAAGTGCAGACTGTACTTCTTTTGATTTAAGAATCTTATCACCAAAGAACTTCTTAATTTCTTTAGCTGCAATATCCATTGCACCACTCATGTCAAGTGCCACTTCTACTGCTTTCTTGACTTCGGGGTCACTAACTTTGTTTCTTCTGAAGTAGGTAGAAACTTCTCTACCAGTAAGTTTCATCTTACCATAAGGGCCTAAAGGATTAACCTTTCCATCCTTGTCTAGTACCTTCTTTGCTTCGTGAAATAAATTCATTCTACTCTCCAAATATTGCGTATGATAGAATCACATCTTGCATGATGATTTTTGCCATGTCTTCTCTAAATGCAGTGTCACCATCAAATTTAAAGTTAGAATGTTGTTTGTTTGTCATAACGATATTTTCATCATAACCCATTACTTCTAACTTTTGTAATTGTTTTATTACTGTCTCACCTTGTTTTTTAGAATCTTTGAAACCTGCTTTGACTTCATCTTTGATGAGTTTTTGTAGTTCCTTTACTATTTTATTAAGTTTAGGTGACTTGTATATAAATGCTTTTTCTTCACCATGTTTAGAGATTAAAGCATCTGCTTCTTTGTAGTAATCTCTTGATGATTCTGAAACTACTTCTTCTGATTGAAGTTTAGCAATTTGGTCTTTCATCTTTTTGAACTCAGAACTACCGTGTTTCACATCCATTAACTTATTATATAAGTCAATGATTTGTTCCTGCTTCTTAGGATTTAGTTTCTCAATCGTTAGATTTTTTTTTTCGTCACCAAGTTTGATAAACTTCTTACTTGGTTTTGCTTCGTCTAAACCTTCACTGAATGCAGCCATAAGAATTTTTTCAAATCCTTTGTCTTCTTTAATACCTAATTTTTTGATTTCAGATGCAATCTTCTTGTTAATGTCACCAACTTCTTTTGTTGCAACTGGGCCTTGTGCAACTAGTCTTGCTTTTTGCATAAGAAGGTCTGAGTATTTTGCATACTTTCCAGCCTTCTCGTTAAATGTTTCTGATTCTGCGACACCGTCAATTGGTGTTGGTAAGACTTCTTCAATTTTAACTGATTCGTTTTTCGTTGGCCCGTTTACCTTACCCTTATACTTTTTAACAATCTTTTGTACATTTCTATCAGAAATAAATTTGTCTAAAGACTTTTCGTCACCGTAAAATTCTAAAGAATTTGGTTCATCAGATGCACCATCAAAACTAGTTACATGCATTTTCCTAATTTTACTAATTAGTTTATCTATAACTGTTAATTCATCTTTGGAAATTTTACCCTTTGTTTCGATATATAAACTAGCTTCATGACCTCTACGGTCTTTATTTTTGAAGTTTTTCATATCTCGAACATCTTCGTCTATCTTTGACTCGTGTGCATGAGGTTTTTCACCTTTCTTTGAATGATGTTCCTTTGTCTCATCCTTACCATCCCAATTCTTATCGATGTAGTCATAGAATTCTTTCTCTTTGTCACCCTTAAGTTCTGCTGGTGATGTAACACCAAACTTCTTAAGTGCAGCTTGGAAAAACTTCTTGTAGTCTCCACTCTCTAATACAATTGCATTGGCAGCTGCAAGTAAGTCTGCAGATAAACCGTGTCCTAGTCCTTCAAATTTCATTGTTCTAATTCCCCTTTTTCGAAGTAGTCAAACATTTTTTCTTTACCTTGTTCATCAAGACGTAAAGACTTTGCAAGTCTGCCTAACATGTTTTTTTCTGTTAATTTTTCAACTGTCTTTTCGAGAGATGTGTTCTCTTCTTGGACTTCTTCTTTATTTAAAGTCTTTTGAGTGTTTACTTTACCAATCAGTGTGAAGATGACATCTCTTGCTTTAAGGACTGCTTCGTAATCTTTGTTGTACTTCTTATCCTTAAGTTCTTTATCACCCATTCCAACAATCTTCTGATAACCTTTTAGAACTGCCTGCATATCCTTAGATAATTTCTTTAATGATTCAACTTCTTTTTGTTGAACTTCATCCAGGCCTTGTTCAAACTCTTTTATATCCTCTACTTCGGGAAGTGTATCTTCCGAGAAGTAAGTTGATAATTCTTGGTCAATTTCATCGGAAATAATTTGCTCAGCAGTCTTTTCTACTGTACCTTCTTTACGTGGTTCAATATAGTTACGAACCTCGTCTAGTTTTTCTTTCCAATTTTCTGATTTATAACTCATAGTCTTATTTATGTAATTCGTATCCTAACAACAAGATTTCCTTGTCCTTTTATCAACCTGTGGTAGGTCATTTTGGGGATATAATACTCTTCTCCTTGGTTTAATTGTATGGGTAACTCATCATCGTGCTGTAGTTGCCACCCAGTTCCACTTAGAACATTGACCACCCTTGATTCTTTATCACGGTGCCATACTAGTTCTTCATTTTCGACACTTTCTGTGAACTCTCTGATAACATATGGTACACCTGTACCATGTTGTTCTTCTATTCGTTCTGTGTATGGTTTAGTCGTCAAGTCCTTTAACATAGTTGTCTGTCTTCTCCTTATATCCATAGTATCCAAAGTCATTTGGTTCTAAATCAAATATCTTATCAACATAGTTCTCTGCGACATTCTCAGCATATGTTTCTGAGTGGTCGTGAACCTTCCTTGTTGCATATTCGTTACCTATTGAACTACTAAGGTCTACTTCCCAGCCCTTGTCTGTCTTATAGACTTCTGCCTTTCTATCATCTCTTAAATAACTGTGATATAATTCTCTCATAATATAACCTACACCTATATTTAGACTACCAAAAAAAATCTCCCCCACCACTCAAACCTAATTGTTTTGCGTAGTATGGTAATCGACATGCCCAATAGCCTGCCGTAGTCTTATCGTTCTTTGTGTCACATTGGTGTCTTGCAACAAAAGATGCTCTTGCCTTCTTGTTATTCAGTTTTACTTTCAACCCTGTAGTATCTCCCCATGATATCTTCTTAATCTTATCACCGTCTTTTACATAGACATAGTATTTTTTGGAGCCACCGACCTTTGGTGAGTTCAGTTTAACGTCTTTCTTGTCATCTTCTTCCATAATCATAGGACAATCTAGAGGAACCATGTTACCCTCATAGACCTCAAACTCACCTAAGTCTGTCTCTAGGATTTGTTTATCAACCTCTGTAAGTACGTATCTATCTTCACTTAATCTCTTCCTTGCCTCATTGATGACTTCAAAATACATCATAGAACCCAATCTAAAAGGATTGTCGGTTATATTAGTGTTAGTCTCTTGTAAACTATCCACTGTCTCGTGTATAGCCAGTTCATGAAAGGTTTTCATTAGTCAAGCTTTCCGCTCTCAATAGCATCAACATATTCGTCTAAAGCTCTTCTAGCGTCTACAATACCATCATTGCATTTTCTCAGATAGAGAGATTTACCATTTTGTAATTTGTTCATACTTTTGTATGCACTCTCTAGCATTTTATCAAGTTTCTTAACATCTCTTAATTCGGGGTTAGGTCTAAATGCTTCTTGTAATTTCTCTTCATTCTTGTTCTTATTCTTTGCATCATAGTCTTTGATAGACTTTTTTGCAGACTTCATCATTGCTTTTTGATGTGCCTTTTGTTGAGACTGTGTTCTCTTTTTCATTACATCTGAATGTCTTTCTTCTACAGATTCAGTTTCCTCTTTCTGATAAGGATATCCCTTTAATGGATTAGGATACTTAGTAGAGAAGTGTTTCTTTTGTACTGCTTCGTTAACTTCTTTAATTTGTGATAGATATTTTTCTACCTGTTGGCCTGGTGTATCGTCTTGATACGCCTTTCTAATTTCATCGGTACCCACTTCGTGTACTCCGTTATCTGTTTTGTTTCCGCTCATTTGATACCTCTTAATCTTAGTAATGTCTTAAAACTTTCTGATTGTGCTTCAGACTTCTTCCTGTCTGCATCACGTTTTGCTTGAATTTGTTTGTCTGCAGTCTCTTTCTCTTTCTGTCCATCAACTCTTTCTTGTTCTCTTTCGTGTCTTTTAGTCAATGCTTCAAGTTCATCCTCTTGTCTCTGTTTGAGTCTTTCGAGTTCACCTGCTTGTTTTGCTTTTAATTCTGCTGCGTCTACGGCTGCATCTTCGAATAGTTCATCACCTTCTAGATTGTCACCAAACTTAAGAAATAGTTTACCTTTCTCTTGTTTCTTATCGGTAACCTTATGTTTAATTATTGCACCGATTGTATTAATCATTCCAATACCTTTTTCGGGGTTTTTTGCATAATCAGCTTCAAGTTTAGCTGCAACCTTTTTCATGATGACACCAACAATGTCATGCACACTGGTTACTAGTTTACCTTCTTGGACTGATTCAGATGCACCCGCTTTCTTTGCAAGGTCTTTATCTGCACCACCCCATGTTCCTTTACCTTTAGTGATGAAAGAGTTTACTCTTGCATGTCCCCATTGCTCTGGAGTAGTGCCTGGCCTATGACCAGTCTTCCATGCAGCGACACCTCTGTTATAAACCTGTTGTAGAATACCTTTAGAGATACCCGATTTGTCTGCTTTCTTTGCAAGTGACTTACCAGCATCTTCGTACATATCTTTATACTTCTTAGTGTGTTTAGAAGGTTTAGTTTCTGCATCACCATCGCCAGGTGCAGGGCCGTCCTTCTTCTGTGCAAAATGGGCTGCACGTTTTTGTTTGGTAGACTTAGACATTTCATCACCATCAGCATCCTTTGCATAATACTTGGATGGTTGAGTACCTTTACGGTCTTCAATGTCTTTGTCTTGTTTGACTTTTCTTTCGTTAAGTATTGATTCTAATATGTCCATAGTACTATTTATCGTTTTTTAGCATCCAATTCTGATTGTTTCCATGCAAGTGCTGTCTTGTTATTAGGGAATGAACCACTCCAACCGAGTAGTTTTGAATATAGTTTATTAGTTTTAGCTTCTAATGATTTAACATCATCATCGTTTGAAATCTCTACAAAGTCTCTACCAAATACCGATTGCAGTTGTTTAGAATTCTTTTGTGCATTATCCCAATCTTGTTTAACAATTTCGGGTGGTAGTTTTCTAGCTCTTTTTGCATTTCTTTTTTGTGCATTATCGAGTGATGCATTGACAAACAACATCTTAGATTCATACCCAAGTTTATCTAACTGGGTTTTATATGCTTTAACTTTAGATATGTTTGCACTTGTAGTGTCGAATATCATCCCAAGTCTACCACCGATATAGGCATTCATATTCTTTGTAGTAATATCCTTTGCCCTTGCACGAATTGGGTCAACCTTGTCGAAGTCTGCACCTCTAAGGTCAAGAGACATTCCTGCTTTCTTTAATCCGTTCTCGAATGCCTTATCTGTATTGACCAGTTTAAGACCAAGAGCTCTTAGTGATAACTTATTCACAACTGTTGACTTACCACTTCCAGGCCCACCACTAAAGAAAACTGCTTTAAACGTTCCTTGGTCATAGACCCCTTCGTTGATTAAATCTTCAATCATATAGTCGGGTAGTGTGGACTCTACGATACCCATTCCTTTACGGATATCTTTGTATAGTTGTTCTATATCTTTCTTGTTCTTGGTTGGAACACCTTGTGCAAATGCTTTGAAATCACCCTGTTCTGCAAGAGCTCTTAACTTAGATGCACTCATTCCACTTAAGTCATCTGCATCGGGGTCTCTCTCCCCTGCTGAGATGATTTCAATCTCATCGAATTTGTAATAACCGTGTCTTGCTTTAACTCCGTTGTACTTATTAAGTAACATTTCGAATTCTTTGATTCTATCAGAACCAACTACCATCTTGACACGTGTGAACTTTTGTCTTTGTAACTCGTTTGCAATTTCAAATACAGTACGTGCTTGTACGTCTGCAACTATCCTACCAAAGAACTTCTTAAGATATCTTACTTTAACCTTGTGGTCTAATGGATTTTTCTTTTTGTCGTTTGAGTGAGAAGAAAAAAGCATAGGTTGATATCCACCACCAGCTTCTTTCTTAAGTTTGTCTACTAACTTTGCATGACCAGTTGTAGGTGGATTGAATCTACCAAATGCAAACGAAAATATTGTGCTAACTGACTACGAACACTCTGCCAAATATCACTATGCATCGCCCAACCATGCAACAATACAAGATCTGGACCTTCGCCAAGAGTTTCAACGTAAACCTTTCTCATAGCACCGCCAACATTAAAATCATTCTAATTCTCGCAGTGTTGTTGCTAATCGCTCAACATCTTTTATGCTGTGTGCTGCTGATAAAGATATTCGTAATCTTGCCGAACTCTTTGGTACCGTTGGGGGGCGAATCGCTGGAACTAAAATGCCCCTGTTTTGCAATTCATTCCTAACCTGCATGACTTCCCTATTCTCCCCAATTATTACGGGCTGTATAGGCATATCAGAAGGCAATAAAGTCCAGCGAAGAAACTTTAGATTATTTTTTAAGTGCTCCGTTAGCTGCGTTATTTTTTTACGTCGCCACCCTTCCCGTCTAATTAACTCTATGCTTTTCAATAAAGCATACGATAATAATGGCGGCATAGCTGTAGTATATATATAGCTCCGAGCATATTGAATTAGGGTCTCAATAACTACCTCTTGCCCTGCAATGAACGCACCGGAGAAGTGGAGTTAAAACCACGCGTATTGATAATTTTAAAACCGAGAGAAGCAGAGGTAATGTCAACACCCTTCAGATTGCCCAGTCCTTCATAAAAATTTCCTGAGGGAGCTTCCTTAATTGCGATTAAGTCCATCGTCTCAACGGTGAGTGGCGCTTGTTTCTGCTTTTCAGAAATCCTTGAGCCTACGACTTCGGCGGCCCCAATTAAGATTTGATCTGGCATGAGTTTGACTTCTATCTTCTCCTGTGTCGAACTTACCGTGATTGATTTTATTCCATATCCGATGAAAGAGATCTGAAGAACGACAGGAAATCCTGCAACTTCGAGTCGAAAAAGCCCATCAAAGTCAGTTGTAACACCTTGCCCAGTCTCAGGTACTACGACACTCGCAGAAAACATCGGCTCACCTGTATCACCATCAATCACGTGACCACGCACAACGGATTGGGCGGACGCACTGAAGGTGACAATCGAACAAAATAAAATTAAAATTGAGTATACCTTCGTCATTTTTTTCGTTTTCGAAAGTGAAAGATGATAAATATTATGCGGATTTCGACGAAATCAACACTTAATTATGCAGACTTTATTGGTTGTATCAAACACAACTATGTCACCATCGCGAAGTTTTCTCCGCTTTCTTAATTCCATTTCATCGTTGACAAACACCATCCCCTCTGTCACAAACATCTTTGCTTCTCCACCTGACATCGCAAGTCCTGTTGCTTTCAGGAGCTGAGAAAGATCAATATATTCAGTTTTAAGGATGAAGTCCTGGCTTTCCATAAAAATCAAGTGTGTT
>ENA-ORDA01000030-ORDA01000030.1-marine-metagenome-genome-assembly--contig:-NODE-30-length-136294-cov-7.622184_pt1 | contig 136294 bp, 98 predicted proteins | sample MGYA00237778_ERZ508506 | MGnify/ENA primary metagenome ERZ508506 (study PRJEB26177, sample SAMN06267891) | marine metagenome | isolation source: Monterey Bay, California, USA | place: Pacific...
GCAGGAGCAGGAGCAGGAGCAGGAGCAGGAGCAGGAGCAGGAGCAGGAGCAGGAGCAGGAGCAGGAGATGACGCAGATGGTTCTACGGTTGCTTGGTCCTCGGATGATTCAAAGGGTATGCCCTCAGCAAAACTTCCAATTCCAAACGGAAGACGTGAACTTACGACGTTCGATTCACCTTGGAACCCAAACGGAAGGCTTTCTGAACTGTTTGCTCCGGGTGTTGAATCACTTGTATCTGCGGATGGCGGCTCAATACCTTCGAGTTCATACCATGATTCTGCTGCATCATCAAGCCCGGGTACTTCTGTAGGAAGCCCCTCTTCAGCAAGCAATGTTTGGGACAAGTCAATTCGCAATTGGCTCCCACATGCAGGACATGAGGACCCCCCAAGAGAGAGTAATCCACAGACTTTACACTCAAACATACGGCCTGCCTCAACCCTTGGGACTCGCCGTCTGCCTTGAAAGCAACGCTTTGTTGACCTTGCTTCATTCCTCTTGACGAAGACGGCCTACGACCTCTGATGGAAGGGATGTGACATCCTTCACGAGAGAAACAATCGCATCGATATCGTCATCGACCAGTGCATCAGCAAGATTCTTTCCTTTCTTGCGACCTCGCATAATTTGCAGAGCAATACTTACGCTTGTAACAAAGATTAATGCGAGTTTGATCAGTCCTTCGCTTCCATCTCTTCCCACGACGTAAACGAGTAACATGTAGAATGAAACGATGAATGTGCTAATGATCATTATAGGGAATCCTGCCTTGAAAAATTCGTTGAACGAGATGGGGTAGCCTGCTTCTTCAGCCATTCCCGCTGTAACTACGTTTGCTGATGCTCCAATGAGGGTTCCGTTACCACCCAAGCACGCTCCGAAGGCCAATGCCCAAATCAATGGGCTCAGAAGATAATCACCCAAGTTATGCGAGATTTGCAGAACGATGGGAATCATCGTTGCCGTGTAAGGGATGTTATCGATAAATGCGGATGCAACGGCTGAGACCCAGAGAACGATGAGAATGGCTGCTGCAAGGCGCACGGTTTGACCATCAGGCGTGTCGGAACCGAAGTATGCAATCGCCTTCTCAACATATTCGCCAATGAATGCGATGACTTGTAGTTCTTGTAAAGAATGTACCAACACAAACAATCCCGCGAAAAAGAGTAGAGTAGCCCATTCTACCTTTTCGAGGGGTTCTTCAAGTTCGTGACGGTCTGTTGCGAGAAGCATCAAAACCGCACCAACGAGGGCAATCCATGAAACTGCGATATGAGTGATTGGGTGAAGGAAGAAATTTATGATAACGAGTACAAGAATTGTTCCACTAACCTTGAGCATGGCAGGGTCTTTTATCCCATACTTTGCCTCTAATTCAGCAACATCTCTAACCCGAGTACCGGAAAACTCCTCTCTGTAGAACCACTTGATGAACATAAACGATGGAACAACAGTCATGAGAATTCCAGGGGCCATTTCAATAATGAAATCGTTGAATGTCACACCTTGGTCGATCATAGCTTGGCTGAAACCAGTTCCGTCGGGGGATTTAGCGTTTTCAATGGCTGATTTAGACAGACCAGAACCGATCATGATGTTTGGAGGATCACCAATCATGGTTGCTGCACCACCGATATTAGAAAACAAAACCTCAGAGATGAGAATCGGAATGGGCTTCAAGTCCAATACCTTCGCCAGTTGGATCGTGACTGGCGTCAAGAGCAACATGGTTGTCACGTTGTCTAAGAAAGCCGAAAGAACGGCAGTTACTGAGCAAAGGATGACGACGAGCGTCCAAATCGAACCTCCGCTTTTCTTGTAAGCAAGGACTGCAAAATATTCGAACACTCCGGTGTGTGAGAGAATACCAACCATCACCATCATACCGAGGAGCAGCCCAATGGTTTCCCAATCAATCATTGTCGTAACTTGTGCTAGAGAAAGAGCGGCTTCATCAGTGTAGTAATTGAGGGCAAGCATAGCCGCCAAACCACCAACAGCGGCAGCCAATGTACGATGAATGACCTCTGTGATAATGAGAGCATAAACTCCGATAAGAATAGCGAGACCGACCCATACTGCCTGAGTCTCAAGACCCTCAGTGATGTGCAAATTGAGGTCAATGCCCCCGCCGCCACCTGCACGAGAGGAGCCGACATAAATCATCGAGCCTACAAAAATCAAAAGTCCGAACGAGATGCTCCGACTCTTATTGGAAAATAGATTTGAGTTCATGACGAAGCCCCGATTATTCTTACCCAAAGGGATTCTCCCTTTGACCGTTTGCCTATGGCCTACTTAGGACCGCCACAATACGCCGATGTTGCCACGCTGTAACACAAGGGTAGATTTGGTTTCATTTGCGATGTAAGACCAGACCTCGGAACGTTGCTCTCGTTCAAATAATCCTTTGTTCATCTTGACTTTGACAAGTTCTCGGGACTTCAATTGGTTAACAACCTCTTCAATGACTGTATCTGTTAGTCCAGATTTACCAATGCGAACACTAGGATGAAATTCTCGTGATTTGGCTTGTTTGAGTACACGGTCAGGAACAGAAGACATTACAATTCACCTCGTTGGAGTCGATGGTGCTTAGGACCGCCACCAAACCGCCGAATCGTCCCACACTTAAGACAGGTAGTAGTCCGCTGTCCCGCAAGAATACGGACTCGAACACGGCCAGAGACTGAATGTGCAGCCCAGCATTTCCTGCATACAAGGTGACGGGAATGCCTTGGAAGTGAGAGCCGGTGTCGCCGTGAGACTTTCATCAGGTGGACCGCTGCTGAATCAACGACATCGATGGAGTGTTCCGATGGGTTGGCGAGAATACCTATCAAATGAGTTTGTGCTACAACTGCCGCTGCTCCTCGCTGTTGGCGTGAACTTCTGCGACGGTTTCGGGCCATTCTTCAAAGCCTCAGTTCAACAGTTCTAACAAGTCTTCAGTGATCTCTGCGATATCTCTATCCCCATTTACTGGGTGAAAGAGACCAATTCCATCATACCAATCAGCCAAAGGTGAAGTTTGCTCGTGGTAAGCATTCAGACGGGTAAGGACAGTGTCTGCATTGTCATCTTTCCTACGCTTTTCTACGTAGGAGCCACATGAGCAGCCACTTGAGGGTACTGGATTGAATGTATCATGGTAAACAATACCGCAGGTTCCACAGGTTGAACGTCCACAAATTCGTTCTACAATTCGCTCATCGGGAACCTCAATGGCAAGAACATGGGTGATCTCAGTAAGATTTTGCAGCGCTTCTGCTTGAGGAATTGTACGGGGGAATCCATCAAACATTACCCCGTTCACTGCATCAGCATGGGTGATACGGTCCTCAATCAATCCCAAGATAACGTCATCTGGAACAAGAGCACCACGGTCCATGTAGGATTTAGCTTCCAATCCAATTGGACTTCCTTCCTTGACTGCGGCTCTCAGCATGTCCCCGGTCGAAACCTGAGGGAGGCCGGTATGCTCCATGATTCGTTGTGCTTGAGTGCCTTTTCCCGCCCCTGGAGGTCCAAAGAGTACAATGCTGCCCATGGTTAGCCTAGGGCATCATCCCTTTCAAGATTGACACGGATTTATCCTTGACGCTGAAGCCATTGATGACCGTAATGCGTCCATTGTTCCATCGTCCAACCCGGCGGCAGGCCGTTTGGAGGCAGTGGAGGTCCTTGTGCAACAGGAATTGTTGGTTGAACAGGAGCGATGGGTTGCATTGGAAGCGGCAGAGGAGGCAAAGATTTCTCAGGCGACGGCAGGCCTGACGGTGGCATTCCAGCCGGAGGCATTCCCGCAGGGGGTAGTCTCGCCCGTGGCATACCTGGTGGAAGACCGGAGGGCACTGCTGCGGGAGCAGAAGGCAGGTCCATTGATTGCATGAGTGCTTTAGCAATCTCTTCTTGGCTGACTTCTCCACTTGTCAAGTCGTGAACTGCACTGCTGATGTCCAAAACTTCATCTCTCCTTGAACCCATGGTATCTGGATTGGTATGAGAATCGGGAGCCACAAGTTCCAATCCATCGTCTTGGAGTTCTCCTGAACGCTTCACTCGACGAGCCACTACGGCCAAGGCGAGGAACACTACAGCAAAGAGAGACACCGTAACACCAGTAGACAGTCCACTAAGGAGGCCTTGGTTTCCAACTGCAGCCTGTGTGCTGGCTTCAAGAGCATATGTGGTGATCACTTCATCCCCAGATGAAACCGTTATGCTAAGAGAACCTATTGCCCTTGAAACATCTTCCTTGGGCGCAAGCGTAACGGTGAGAGTAACAGATTCACCGACTGCAAGTTCTGAAACCGATTCGGGAGAAACGGTGATGGTCCAATCATTTCTTAAAGCACCATTCTTATCCAACATCTCTGCACCAATGGTACCGGTGAATGGAATATTTCCATCATTCAAAAGAATAAAATTTTGGCTCGAGGAGCCGTCCCGAGAGATATCCTCTAGAGGCCTGATGGTCTCATCTTCAACTGTCAAATTGGCATATGTAGATTCTAAAACACCAACCGTGATCATCTGAGATGCTTCTGTGAAACGACCCGCATTGGTCCCATTGACCGAGACAAGGAGTTCAAAGGAACTTGGAGAAGCGGTCGCCTGAAGCGGTGGAATAAGACCGAGACGGACCACTTTTTCTTCCCGAGGTTCAATGTAAATAACAGGATTAGCGAAACCTACCGACCAGCCGTCTGGAGTTAGCCCATGTGTCCATTCCAAACCAAGTGCAGTATTTCCAGTATTTCTCAATGAAAATTCCCCGTAGGTAAATCGCTCGCTAATAGTGACGTCGAGTTGGCCGTTTTCGGGACCCGATAAACTGAGAGCCAATTCATCTCGGACAACAAGTTCAGTCACATTTGAACGGAAATTTGATGATGAACGCTCCGTTCGGATGGTAAAGGTGTTTGAATCACCTTCTGCAGCCGTGATTGGAACTGTGAACACCAGCATAACAACGGTAGATTGACCCGGCGGAATGGTGAACCCTAGGGTGCGGGAATCGTTCTGGCCATCATGGCTTACCCGAATCGCCCAAAGAGGATTAGACGGTTGAACTCGTACATCCAACGCAACAGCAAGGTTGCCTGTGTTTTCTACTGTGAGATTCATGTACAACTTTTGCCCACTGTCAACAGCATTATCGCTGGACAAGTGAGAGGGACCAACCCGTCCATCGTCGTCTTCAAGATGAACATCAAATGATTCTTGAGGCAATACTTCAATGGATACAATTTCAGTGAAATTCATGGTCAAGTCAGTAAACGAGGTCACGTAGCATGTTACCGTATCCGTGTCACCCGCAGCAGGAACACCGCCTGCTACCAGAGGCACAATGATTCGAACCGCCATTGGTAAGTATTCCTGAATATTGAGTGGTTCAAAGTCCAGTTGTGATGAGTTAGAGCCGCCAAGCATGACTTGCCATCGGTGCTCTGAAAAACATTCAACACTGTATTGTGCTGGCGCATTCCCCGTATTTTTGACGGAAATGGAGAAGAAACTAGACGCACCTGGCTCAGCCTCTAATCCATTCGTACCGGCAGCAACTACGCTCACTTGGTCCAATTGTTCAACAACAATGTAAATCCGTTGACTATGGGCGACAGTTGGTTGGAATTCATAACGTGCGGTAATATCAACAACATAGGTGCCAGCACGAACATAGCGTGGGCTATCTGGGTTCGTTGTGAGGTCTGCATCGAGGTCTTCTAAGCGAAGATTAAGCGTGTTATTTGCATCCTCTGAGCCTTGTGCAGTAAGAATAAAATTAGTAGATTCGTCAAATGTTCGGCTCCACTGGTCTTGACTGGGAAGGAAAAAGTCTGCTCGTTCGGGAGAGGGGACTTGGACCATCGTGGAGGAAATGACGACTGATTGGTTTCCTGTTCCTTCGTGAAGGACTGCCAGTGGAATGTCAATTCCCGAGTCGTTGCGAACATCAAGAATCATGTTTGCGTTGGATTCACGTTCTTCTGTGGTTTCTGGCAGGTCACCGTTATCGTCTGCAACAACAACACGCACGCCCAACGCCATAACTTCGACATCAAGAGTGTAAACGTTGTTGTCTGTTCCTGCATTGGCATCGTTCATTTCAACGACTTGATCGGTTGTATCAATTGAGATGCGAAGACTGTGAATGCCGGTAGTTGCGAATTGATGGTAAATTGTGATGGCGTCAAGTTGTCCAGGCTGCACACCGTTTCGTGAGGCAGTGGTCAAAGTTTGCTGGGTCGTCAGGTCCTCAAAGAGAACATCAAAACCTACTGATTGAGATGTACCTTGGTTTACCCATGCAATGCTGATGGCAATCAAATCGTTGCGAAGTGGATTGACAGATGAAGGAACAATGCTTCCGTCAAAAACAGCGAGGTCTGCCTGTGGAGTCGGCGTAGCAACAGCCGACATAACTATGCCAAAATCTTGGGTGGTTCCGCCACGATGAAGAACCTTTAGAATCCATTGACCTTGGCTGGCAGGAAGAGTACCTGCAGGTATACGAACACGTTCGACGTTGTTGATATCATCAGCAGTTCCACCGGAAATTGATGAACCCGACGAGAAGTGATTCCCTATCCACTCAGCTCCGTTTGGGTCAACTAAAATCAAATCCATATTGTTGACCAAACGTGGTTGATTTTGAGGTGCGTTTGCACTACCGGCTTCATCACTCCATGCAAGGGTAATATCGATGCCGTGAGATGGGTCAAGTGTAAACGAATAAAGAAGACCAAATCCTGGAGAGAGCGGCTTGTTGTCGTCATAGAAGGTGTTCAAAGGGGTTGTTCCATCCATCGGGAGAACAGTCCGTGACAGGTCAACTTGACCCCACCCTTCGTTTGCATTCGGGATATCTGGAGTTCCGAGGTCTTGGGCTCCGTTAATCATTGCAGCCTTCACAAGAGAACTGGAAGGAGAACTAACACCTGCTTGCTCTCGAATGAATTCACGAGTCAATGCGGCAACACCTGATGCGACAGCAGTGGCTTGGGATGTTCCGGACAATTGCATGTAATACGAGTTTCCTGTAGCATGAGAGCCTGTTAAGCAGGATGGGCCAGCTGGGAATTTCGCTTCCTCGGCTAACCCAGAACAGACACCGACTCCAGGGGCAACAAGGTCAGGCTTGATGCGCCCGTCAAGTGTAGGCCCATCGGAGGAAAAATTTGCGACCTCACCAGCGGCAACGGAGCCATCAGCACCCGTAGTGGATGCACCGATGGCGATCGTGTTTTTTGCCGTAGCAGGGGAAGTGATCTGAGAAGCACCTTGCCCACCGTTATCTCCAATTGAGAAGATCGGAGTCATATCCGAGCGGTCGTTTACAAACTGGTCAACCGAACGTGCGTCGGCTGTATACTGACCGAAATTCCCGTTAAGTCCCCACGCATTTACGGCGATTCTTGCGGTCATTTGTTCCGCATCACGAAGAAGGTCGTAGATTGAGCCAATACGTCCGAACACTCCGGTCGGGTCGTGTTCAAGGGCGTACATCACCAAATTTGCACTTGGAGCAACCCCTCTCGCTGAAGAATCCCCAGATCCGTTTCCAACAACGGTTACAGCAATGTGAGTACCATGACCTGAATTCGTGTCGTCAGGCGAGGGGTCAAGTCCAAACTGAGTGTATGTGGCCGCAACTCTTCCCGTCAAATCCGGGTGATTTTGGTCCAATCCAGTGTCTGTAACCGCAATCATTTCACCAGAACCATCAAGCGTGAATGTGGCGTTGTTGTTGACATCTTGAACCCCGGCGATTGACCAAGCAAGAGCGTTGTGAACACGAAGTTCAGCAGAGGGCTCGGTCCAAATGACTCGGCCATCATGAGCAATATTTCTGAGCAGCGTTAGGCCATCCCCCTCAGAGATGACTGCTCGGCACAACCACGCATCGCACCATGCCTCTTCTGCTCCGTAGCGTACGAGGTCGGTTGCAAGCTCCGGATACCCACCGAATCCCAAATCAGATGCTGGAATCAATGTGATTGAGGGTGTAGTTATTCCGTCATGAATCAAGTCGGGTGCTAGTCTCCATTGCGGTTGTTGGTGCCCTATCCATCGGATGCGGTCGTCGTTTTCAAGCTGGACGAATGTATCCATTGGAGGAGAGGGAAGACGGACCAACCAACCTTCATCATGGAAGAAGTCAAGCACTGTGAGGTCGTAATCTTTGTTCAGTGCTTGAAATGCGTCCCGGTTACCGTCGTGAAGTTGAACCATAGCTAGGCCGGTAAGGGCTGCGTCATTGTCTCGAGAAAATGAAGCAAGAACGTCTGGGCCTTCAGAAAATAAAGGGTCGAAACTTCCAGCAGCCATGTGGATCATTCCTGTAGCAGGAGTCAACTCAACAGATACAAGGGATGCTTCAGGCATGGACCCCCACATCTCGGTTGCGAGTTCAAGACGCTCTTGTTCTGACATTTCTGGGGTCAAGAAAGAAGGAATTTCATTGAAGTTGGTATCTGTCTCGATTGGTTGTTCAAACATGGTTGATAGTGGGGTCAGCACCATGAGCGCCAAGACAAAAACAAAGCCAAGATTGGAGCGCATGTTTTAACGAACAGCACTCCACTTTTGAAGGATGCTCTTCTGTGCGTGAACAAATCAGTAGAGATGGGCATTAAATCCCATTGTAAATTGCGATTGCGGCATCGGTTTTAGCAACGGAAACTCTCCAATCATCCTCGGTGCCCATAAGAGCACGAATCGCATCTACATTTTCTGGAATAACATCAGATTCTTGGTGAATCGCTTGGAAATAATAAAGAGTATTTCCATCAAGTTTCACCCCGTCTTCCCATACAAAGATTTCATGCAGGTCACCCCACTTACGACCGATGTCTCGAGCATATTCCATGACTTCTGCGGTGGTGGTGATGTTTGTTTCAGCACCGTTCATGATGATGATTCGGGGGTTACTCTTCCACAATTCAAGTACAGATTGCGTAGTCAAGCCGTGTCCATCAGGCAGTGTGGCGACGATAGAATGGCAGTGCATGAGTGTGGTTGGGACTGCAACAGCCATTGAATTAATTGCAATTTCTGGCTTTACTGTCATGACGTCGGGGCCGTGATGGGATGGAACCTTCAATACGGGTTTGATAGCGTTAATCGGTCCTTTAGCTGAGTCACCCGGGTCTGCCGCTCGGCGGATCATGGTGCATTCAACTGAGAGAGAGCCACAATGTTCGTAAAGTGGAACCAACGTTCGGGAAAGACCCGTTGTGTTGCAGGACACGACACGAGTTCCTTGGACGTTTTTGTTCTCAAGGTGATTTGCTGATGAGGTATAGGACATCCCGGTCATAGCGTGTTTTTCTCCACCTTGGAAAATGTACTTTACATCAGCTGCTAGATACTTCTCTTTGTTTGATGCGCCTACTTTACCAGGTGAACAATCAACGACAACATCTGCAATTTCAAGAAGGTCTGAAAGACCACCTTCGCACTGGTAACCGCCGGCTGCAAACGCTGCGATTTTGGATTCATCGTCGTATGTACAATACAATGGATATCCTTTGCGAACCGCTAAATCGCATCCAAAGGACGGTCGGGTCTTTGTAACACCGATAATTTCCATGTCATCTTGGGCGTCAACGGCATCCGCTACACGCTTTCCGATTGTTCCGTATCCGTTGATGGCGACCTTGATGCTCATGACCCTCTCCATGCCTTGCTCAGTGAGGCCCTCAATAAACACTTCTTCACAAAAAGCCACTCAATCCGTTACAAAATTCCACGACGAGAACGAAAATTTTGAAGGCCAAAGACGGGAGGATATTTGAGCAGGAACCACGAGCATAGCAACATGGCGGATGTGTCTGATGTGGTTCTGCGGTCGATGAGCATCAACGAAAAGTTGGGTCCTCGCTTACAAGCCGCTGCAGAACAAAATGCCATTCTTAGAATTGGATGGACAAATGCCGGAGACCCAGTCCCAAAAAACGGAGAACTCGGACTCTGCCCAGCACTCCCGAAAGGGTCACGCATCCGTGCATTGGGCGTATTAGGCTCTTGGGTATCGGCTTTTGGGAAAGGTGGTTCATTCACGGTTCAAGGAGATGCAGGCTCATTCCTAGGAGCAGCAAACGATGGCACAACCATCGTTTGCGAGCGAATGGCTGCAAACTTTACCGGCTACAAAATGCGAAGTGGAATCATTACCGTGCTTGATGGATGTGGTAACGACACAGGTGCCTGCATGGAAGGAGGCATTCTCGTGGTCCGAGGTGCAGCCGGTCAGCGGATTGGCGGAGGCATGCAAGACGGACTAGTGGTTGTTCACGGCGACGTTGGACCTGACCCCGGAGCAGGAATGCAAGGCGGTCGTATCATCATCAACGGACGATGCCCAACTCCGCCCCCGGGCGTGATTCTCCGACCGCTTAGCGCCAAAGAGGTCAAAGAAATCAATACCCTGTTGGATGATGAAACACTTCATGTTCCAGGAGATGCTGTTTGCTTGACGCATCAAGAAGGGCTCAATGTAGAATCTTTCGGCCATACGGTATCTGCCGGAGACCTCTCCCAAGTTGGGCTGCTAGGACACAAAAAACCACATCTCCCGAGATATGCTACGGTTGACACGGTTGCATTAGTTGGAATTTCTGAAGAAGTTCAATCCCTTGCACTCCCTCTTCCAATGCTTCCCTTTGTTGACACGGCATCAAGCATGGAAACCGATGTAACGGGTGATGATATTGCTATGGAAGTACTGAACCGCCACCCGGTAATGACATCCTCTGAGCCACGACCTGTTGACGTCCTATTGATCAGTGAATCAAATCTTCTTGATGTGGGCGAAGAACTTCCAACTGCAGGAGGGTTTGGTATTGACTTTGATCACCTCCCCAACATGAATGCAGAGGAAATTGATGGGTTCCTCGTCGCCCTTCGGTCTCTTGCAAAAGAGAATGCCCCCGTGATTTTTGTCCAAGGAATCAGTCGGATTCAATTCCTACATCAACGCGCAGAATACCATTCAGCAGATGTAGCAATGGCCAGAATTGAAGACGGTTCTGGACTCTCCGAAGCCGCCTCACTCCCAATGACTGGTCGTTCAAAGAAAGCTCATATTACCAACACGTCGATTCAAACTGGATTCCTACTTGGGTTTGCCGCGAACGGTCATGATTTAGCCGTCTTGGTAGCATCTGGTGCAAATATTGTATCGTGCGAAGCACCAATGGCAGACGGCATGGACATTGCATATTGGCTCCAGGGGACGCAAGAAGAACTTGCGCAGCATCTTCGGCGGATAGGCGTTGATAGTATTGACCTGTTAGAACGTTCACACCTCCGTGCTCTTGACCACGAAACAGCAGCGGTAAGTGGATTAAGGCTATCCGGCTATGACCGACCGCTCCCTCATTGGTTTGCTCGTTAGGTGATTAATGATGCCTACCATATCTGTTCCCCAATCGCTGCTAAAAGCCCTCCTCAGCAAACATGGAATTGTCCATGATGTTGAAGTGATGGGAGACCAACTTCCATTGATGGGAACCGATATCGATGGATGTGATGATGAAACTCTTGACATCGAAATTTTCCCTGACCGACCCGACTTGCTCAGCGGAGAGACGCTGGCATATGCAATTCGCCCATTTCTTCATGGCGCCCCAGCGGCACCCGAGATTCAGACCGTTTCAAGCGGAATAAAGATGCAAGTTGAACCGAGTTTATCGGCCATTAGACCCGTCGTGATGGGTGCGGTCGTGAAAGGGGTTGTTCTCCCAGACGATGCAGAAGAACAAGAAGCGTTCATCAAGGCCCTCATGGACCATCAAGAGAAGTTACACTTTGCACTCGGACGTGGTCGGAAACGAGCCTCAATCGGTGTCCATGACCTCGCAGCGCTCCAACCGCCATTCAATGTCGTAGCAGCTCCAGGGACTCGTTCATTCATACCACTCGGAGAAGAAACTGCAATGGATATGACCACCATTCTATCAAAGCACCCAAAGGGTGTTGATTACGCTCATTTGCTCGAAGGAATGACTTCCTATCCACTTATTGTTGACGCCAACGACGATGTGCTTTCATTCCCTCCAATCATCAACGGAAACCATACTACTGTGACGACAAAAACCCGAGACTTCTTTGTGGATGTAACCGGTTGGGACCAACGTGCTTGCGAATCGTCACTCATGCTCATTTGCCTCCAACTCCAAGAACGTGGAGGGAAAATAGAGACTGTTGAAGTGACCACCTGTGAAGGTCAAATCATAACCACTCCAAACGGTGCAGGCAAGTCTCACCTCGTCCCTGAAGAATTGGTCACCGGCTTACTTGGGCGCCAATTTCCAGATGATGAACTCAGCCATGCAATCAACCGCATGGGTGGAACGTTTGTTGGCAGGAAAGATGCTCCAAAGGATTCACCAAAGCGTGCCTCAAAAATGTCCGAGGTAAGCGAAGGGGGCAACTTACTCGAGTTCATCATGCCACGTTGGCGCTTTGACATCCTTCACCCCGTAGATTTAGTGGAAGATATCGCCATAGGCCATGGATACGAAGACTTGGGCGAAGACCAACCTGTAGCCCAACTTACCGCTCAACCCCGCCCTGATCACAACATGAGACGCCGACTTCGTGAATCCATGCAGGGTCTTGGATTGATGCAAATCCAATCGCTTACTCTTTCAAATGAAACAGACCAATTCACCAACATGCGCTGGAGTCAAAATCATGCTGTTACGGTCATAACAAACCCCATTACCGTCGACCATACCATGTTGCGACAGTTCCTTTTGCCGGGATTACTCCGCTTACTTGCAACAAATCGTCATCACGACCTACCGCAAGGAGTCTATGAACTCGGAACCGTAGTTAGAGATCATAAAAATGCGGATAGAATGGCTTTCCTCATGGCAGAACGAAGTGGTGGATTTGCTGCTGTTAGAGGAAGAATTCAAGCGTTGTGCACCGACCTTGGCGTTTCAAACTGGCGTGCTGAACCCTTAGAGGATGGGGACGGCCCGTGGCTCGCTGGACGAGGCTCAAAACTCATGATCAACGACACATGGGTAGGTTGTTTTGGTGAAATTGACCCTTCAGTGGCCATGAACTATGAACTTCGGGTGCCGATTAACGGTGCTGAAATTGATGTCACAGCTCTCGTAAATCTTCTTGAAGACCCCGTCTGAGGTATCGCCGTGTGCGGACGATTTGCATTAGGGCGACCCATTGAAGAAATTGCTAAGGAAATTCTTTGTGAACCGCTCTCCGAATTTACACCCTTTGCACCCTCGTGGAATATATCCCCAAAAGAATGGGTACCTGTCATTACTCAAACTGGAGTCCATAACGAACAAAATGTCCCTCGACACATGCGTTTGATGCGCTGGGGGTTGCGACCTTCTTGGGCAAAGGCGTCGCCGAGAGAGCCCATCAATGCCAGAAGTGAAACCGCTCATGAAAAACCAATGTTTCGCAATGCATGGAAGCAACGTCGAGGTGTGATACCGGCTGAGGGGTGGTACGAATGGATGAATACGCCTCAGGGGAAAGTACCGTGGTACCATTACCACATGGATGAATCAATCTGTTACATGGCGGTCCTGTGGGAATCATGGAATCATGCTGGCTCGGCGTTGGAATCATTCTCAATATTGACTACCGAAGCCAACGAAGATTGCATGGAGATTCATCAACGGATGCCTGTTCTTATTGAGGCACATGAGATTCAAGCATGGCTTAGCGGGTCATTGGTTTTGACTCCAACATCTGAAGGCCGAGTGGACCGTCATCCGGTCTCACAAAACGTCAATAACGCTACAAATGAAGGTCGAGAACTGGTCAAACCAATTCCAAGATTGTTTGATTAAGAGTAAGGAACATACGAGCCGTCACTGTTTTTGCTGTGAGGAGTTGGCTCAAAACTGCCATCGCCTTTCTTTTTGTAGTGATATCCATCGGTGTGGTGAACCCACGTAAACGATTCTTCCTCCTCAGAGGATGCCTCAAGTTGAGGTTGAACTGCGGCAGGTGCTTGCTCCGCTATTCCATCATAATTGACTGATTGGTCAGTCGCTGCTTCAACTTTAGAAGAACCATCGCCAAATAATGCGAGGGCGTCTTTGTACGCCGAAGCGTCAACTGTTGTCGAAGGAGGCCGAGCATTGGGGTCTTCTCCCTTCTTGTACGTAATTGGAGCAGGTGGTGCCTCATCCAATTCAAGGACCTCTTGCTTTTTCTTAAAGGGCCAAATCGGAGCCATGGCCTTGCGAGTCCCACCCTGTTGATGAAACCTACGAAAGCGCATTGAACAAATTATGCAAGTCATTGAAAGGGAATGTCGTATCGGAGAACCATGCGATGGATAGGACTAGCACTTCTTGTCATATTGCATACAATTGCACCAATGGCTCATGCTGGTTCAGAATCCAGTGCAAGGGAAGGGGAAATTGTAGGGATTTCAGGACCAAGTGAAGTCATCGTCCACCCCAACGAAACCGTTAGTACGTACATCACACTTCACAACCTCGCCACCGTCAATCAGGAATTTACGATATCTGTGGTCTCAATTCCATCTGTGTTGAATACTGAAAACTTACCACTTGCTGAAGTCCTCGTGCCCAATCATCTCAAGCAAATGGTTTTCGGTATTTCTGCCGATGAGAACGCACCGTATACACAGCATGAAGTTGAATTTCGTGTTACGTCGGATTATGATGAAACCTATTCACAATCTGTTTGGATGAATATCACTGTAGCACCCTACTCCAATCTTAAATTTGGCTCTGATGATCTGACGACGTTGACCGTTGATGAATTGGTCAGAACAGGAGTTGCAGTCAACATAACCAACAATGCATCGCTACCGGACAATGTTACCTTTGACCTCTACAGCCCCTCGGGGTGGAATTGGGGTTGGACCATAAATTCTAATGAGGAAGGGAACGCTTACCTTGATCTTGATCCTGACAGTCTTGCTTACGTGTATTTTTGGGTGGACATACCAGCCGTTGAGAACGGGATGCCTCTGGCAGGTACTGGCCCACGATTCACATTAACTGCAATTTCAGGCCTTGACAACGCGATGACTTCGTGGTCTTTTGACCTTCATATGAATGAAAAACGCAACGTGACCATTGATGAGGTTGAAGAGAATATTGAACTCGCTCCGGGTGAAGATGGCCGTATGTTGGTCTCAGTTCGAAATGTAGGAAATACTCCGAATCGATTGAATATTACCCTCCAAGGATTGAACGAACAAGGAGAGAACTTGCCGGAGTACGCTAATTCTGACCGATTTAATTACAGCGGATGGACCGTAGCCCTCTTTGGAGGACTTGAAGATGTTCTGCTTCAGCCTAACGAATCCAGAACCGTTGAAGTTGGTGTGCAGTCTCCAAATATATTCACCGGGGAATTAAATGTTGAATTACAAGTTTTTGCAAATGGTGCTCAACAACTAACCAAGACAACACGCCTCACAGCAACCATCAATCGTACCGTTGATGCCACTCTTTCATTCACCCAAGAAGGGTGTAGCATGCTGTTAGTTGGAGAGCCATGCCGCAGTACTTTGACGGTTGAAAACGATGGAAATTCATACAACACATTCAGCCTTAGACTCAATGATGTATCTGACGCGTTCAATGCATCCCTAGCCCAAGAATCCTTGCTTGTCCAAGTTGGACAGGAAAAAACATTCTCTGACGTGTTCATCAATGTGACTCAAGGTACTCTTGCATTCACCTCAGGTGAAGTCATTGTGGAACTCTTGGGTGATGGCCTAACCGTTTTGGATAGTGTCAACATGCCTGTCAAAGCAGCTCCGATGGTAAAGTGGTCACTTAGCAATGTTGTTGAGGACATCAATTCGAAAAATCGGCTTTCGATATCGTTTGAAGTTCGTAATGATGGTAACGCAGTAGATGGTTTTGTCGTCCAACTTCAGTCAACACACTCACTCCCAATGGGATTAATTCCTCCACAAGGGGCAGTCTACGAAGACGATACGGAATACCCCCGATCTTACCAATTGAATGGAGTTCCGTTGAACTCAAACCTTACCATCCGAGCATGGGTTGATCTGCCAAGCGACCAAAAAACAAATGGAACGGTGTTCATCAATACTACCATCACCTCCATTTTTGCTCCGGAAGGGCAAATGTTCGTCCATACCTCCCAAGGGGACTATCTCGGAACGCCGTGGCGAGCGTTGGAAGAAACAGATGAGGGGACTGATTGGGCCGAACTTGCAGCCACTTCATGGGCCTACACCAAGGCTTGGTCAGGCGTAATTTTAGCCATCATATTCTCCGGCTTGATCATTTACAAGGCCCTAACCGACCGACAACGCAGACTCGAAAATGATGCAATACTACCGTATCAGCAAGTTGATTCCGATGCTTCGGATTGGATGAATAAATTTGATACCGCTCCTGCATCACCCGCTGAGCCCGTCATGGTTGAAAACGCACCTCAAGTCACAAGAGAATCATTTGAAGCAGTCTTCCGCCAGCAAGCAGGAACATCAATACCTGCTGCTGAACCTGTTGACGAAAGACTCAGAGAAGCCGCAACACTGGTTCTTGATGCAAGGACGACGCAAGCGCGTTTGGAAAAGGCAGATCAATTGCTTGGAGAGATTCAAACAGAGGGTACGGCCATACCTCATCCACTCAACCAACAATTAGAACCTCAAAACCACTCAGCCAGCATTACGGTTCGCCAAGACCCAAACCATGTCATGCCAACCGCACCAGTGAAGCCAGCAGAGGTTGCACATGTTCCCCTGCCCGACGTAAGTCAAGCGCATGATGACGATTTGGAATTCTAAGGTGATTGGCATGTGGGAAATTGGTGTTGACGAAGCCGGCAGAGGGCCTGTACTTGGACCTCTTGTCGTTGCTTCTTGTGCAATCCCTAGGGAAGACATACCGCTCCTCAAAGAAATTGGAGTTAAGGATTCAAAGTATCTTAGTTCTAAGCGTAGAAAAGAAATTGAAGCGTGGTTCAATGAACAATCTCAAACAAGAGGATGGAAAAAATTTCTTGTCAACTGCACTCCAAAGCGAATTGACATGGCACTTATGGCAGACGGTCTCAATTGGCTTGAAGTACGAGCATTTGGGGAGGCATTGACCGGTTTAGAATTGCGAGAGCAGGTCAACATCACCAACGATGCCTGTGATGTGAATGAAATGCGTTTTACTCAGCGTATATCTGAACAACTTCAATCGTGGCCTTGGCGGGATTCACAGATGCAGAGTTTTCACAAAGCAGATGAGCACTACCCAATCGTGAGCATGGCGAGTATTCTAGCCAAGGAAGAGCGAGACCGATGTATCGCAGAACTCGCTTCAAGCATAGGTCAACCGATAGGCTCTGGTTATCCCAGCGACCCGAATACCAAGAAAGCCCTTCCCCTCTTTATCTCTGATGATGGCATTCATGATGATGTTCGCTGGGGATGGGCCACTGCAACCCGATTTTGGAGTGAAAATTGCAAGGGTGATGTCCCAGTACGAGGGGCGCCACGGACGGTTCAACACTCTTTGTTTGACCAAGACGATGCAAGCATTTCATGAAGGGATGCGACTAGGGCGGTTTGAGCCCCATGGATTGGACACCTGATGAGGATACGCTAAATTTGATCCGTCATGTTGCCATCCAAAATGCAATTGAATACGAAGGCAAGGGTGCCATTGGTTCTGTCATTGGTAGAATCATGGGTATGCGAGCAGACCTGCGCCAACATGGAAAAATTGTCACCGGACTGGTTGCTCAAGAAGTCAACAAAGCAAATGCATCAGCCGCAAGTGATGGGCTTGAATCACTCCGTAATGTCCTTTCACAAGAAGCACCTCATCTTCTCGAAAAGCGAGAGGTGAAAGAACGTAGAACTGGTCTTCCCGACCTCAAAGATGCTCAAAAGGGTAAGGTCGTGCTCCGTTTTGCACCTAATCCGAACGGCCCCCTATCATTTGGACATGCACGAGGACTTGTCATCAACAGCACGTATAGGGAAATGTATGACGGCGAGTTCATCCTTAGATTTGATGACACAGATACCAAAGTCAAGCCCCCAATGTTGGAAGCATATGAGCGAATACAAGAAGAAACAGCCTGGCTTACTGGCCGTAAACCGGACCGTGTGGTCATAGCATCTGACCGAATGGAAGCGTACTATGAACATGCATCTTTGATGCTTGAGAAGGGCTACGGATATGTTTGCCGTTGTTCAGCTGAGGCGTTCAAGGAGCACCGCGTCGGGAAGACCAACTGTCCATGCAGGGACCGAACTTCTTTGGAAAACCTAGAGCTGTGGCAGCAAATGCTGGACCGGAAATTTAGTCCTGGAGACGTAGTAGTCCGTGTAAAAACCGATATGACCTTGAAAAATCCAGCTCTCCGTGATTGGCCAGCACTACGCTTACAAGATACGGAAGCACACCCTCACCCTCGGAAATCTATTGGCTCGAAGTATGTAGTTTGGCCGCTGCTTGATTTCCAAAGTGCGGTTGAAGACCACCTCCAGGGCGTGACGCACATTGTTCGGGGAAAGGACCTCATGGATTCTACACGAAAGCAAACGCTACTGTACGAACACTTCGGCTGGGATTATCCTGAAACGATGTATTGGGGAAGGGTAAAGGTCCACGAATGGGGCGGTTTTTCCACATCTAAGATGCGATTAGACATTGAAGAAGGCAGATATCCCGGTTGGGGAGACCCTCGTCTTCCAACGCTTGAAGGATTGAAGGGGAGAGGGATTTCTGATGAAGCATTAAGGGCGTTCTGGCTTGAACTTGGAATCACACAAAAAGACATCTCAGTACCGCTTTCTACTCTCTATGCACATAATACAAAAGTGGTAGATTCAACCGCTCCGAGACTCTCGTTCATTCGTGAACCCGTGTTGTGCTCTCTTGAGGGATTAGACCTTCCAAAGACAGTATCCCATCCCGTAAACCCAAACGACGCGAAAATGGGTTCGCGAACGTGGAACATGGACAAAGGAACCGTTTACCTTGAACAAGAAGATGTTGAAAGAGGGGCACTTCGATTGAAAGAGTTCGCAGATGTTAACCTCACGGGGTCTAAAGCAATAATTCATTCTTTTGAGCGTAGCGACAAGCGTTCAATTGTACACTGGATTACAGAGGAAAACAGTACTGAAGGAACGTTGCTATCCACCTCCAATAATGAGATCATCACTCAGAATGGACGTTTGGAAAAGCATTCTCTAAAAACCGGGACCATTGTCCAACTTGAACGAATTGGATATGCCCGACTTCAAGAAGATGGTTCATTTATTCTCTGTCACGAAGCCTCTATCGAAGAGAAGTGAAAGCAAGTTAGATAGAATACTTACCCCGTGGGTCAAATATGGGCAAGACCGTTTCCAGTTTGCAACTTGATGATGAACACAGTACAATTGGGTCTCAAGACACTCTTCAAGAGGGTGCAAAACGCCTGTTAAGTATTTCAGGTGGGATTCTGGTTGTCCTCAATGATGACAATCATGTCCAAGGAGTAATCGGCCAACGTCAAATGATCAAGGCGCTGAGTGAAGGTGTTAACGCATCGAGTGCAGCCTGCCATGAACACATGGAAATGGACTTCATGCTCGTTCACCTTGATGACAAACTCAAAGCAGTCTTGGAGAACATCAAGTTGCGGAGCCCACAAGCGGTTGTCGCAGTTGATGCGAATGAGGAATTCATAGGATATTTTTCACCTGGTGATTACCAGGACGCTGTAAACTTGGTTTCAAACCTCCAAGACCTCAAGTTGTAATCAAGCTTCAAGACGAATCACACGTTGACAACCAGCGCAAGCAAACCGGTGCGGGCGTTCTGTTGACGTGACTGGGTTTGAAACCTGACATGCAGGACATGGAATCGTTGGATAGGTGGTTTGAGTTCTTCGTTTATTCCGTGGGCTCAGTCGAGGACTGGCTATTGCGGTAACCCACCAAATCAATGTGCTCGCAATCACAGCACCTCCGACAAAAATAGCCGGATAGCCAAGGATCAAGACAAGTCCAACCACCGGGACTAGAACGAGTTCAGCGTACATTACGGTTCGCTTTCGTTGGCGAGTGATGCGCATTCCCACAATGAATGCACCTAGTAAACCAAATACTGAAAGGAGGGTGAGTGGCATAGGAGTGAAGGACACTGCTGTTGTCGGCACAGAATTCAATCGGAATGCTTCATCTTGCATGATACCCTCCCCCTCTAGGGTAATCTGGTCACCCCATGGCATTCGAAGAACCGAGAGTTCAAATTGAGTTGATTCTCTAAGCACGCTGTTACTGAGGGATGTAAATGCTGACGTTTTAGCGGTGAGTGATAGTGAAAAAGAACTCCAAAGCGGTGCTGGTTGGACCACGATGAATTGATTGACCAATTCCAATTGTGTCCCCTCTGCAACAACTTCCGTTGTAGAAAAGCGAAGTGTAACTGGATGGTTGACGACTGCAAATTCACCGTTGAGGTCCAGGTCTATTTTCAACGAAGAAAATTCACGAAACATTCCGAGCAAATCTTCCGATTGAATTCCGAGACCGCCGGCAAGGTATTGTGGACCGAGGTTTATCATTTGCCGCTCAAACTCTCCAATCTCTGATTCCTCAATGGACCGGCTCACTCTGTCTTCTTCAGTGACAGAGCCCTCGGAAAAAGCTCTAAGTGTTACGGAAAGAGCAGGATTTTCATCTCCAATATGGTCAAGACCCCACCGCATCCAAAACGCCATTTCATCATCAATTGTCAGAGTGGTAACTTTTCTTAGAAGAAGCGTATTTCCATCCTTTGAAAGGTCCATTTGGATGTTGACATCCAAAGAACTACCGTCACCGTTTGTACGTAGTGGTTCATCGGGAGGATAGTAAGTTCCAGTACCAGAGTCTGTGTCAAATGTTTCAATTTCAAACGTGGTGGACCCAGTTAAAGAGGGTTGGTCGGGTTGAAACTTCAGTTCCACTTCCACGGAAATGGTTTCGATTCCACCAGCGGCTTTATCCCATGTCCAAGTGACCCGGACGGTGTCACTTGATGCTGTTTCAATCGGGTCTCCAGTAACCTCCTGTCCGTTTACATTGAGGGAAATTGACTCTGCCAGTGCTAACGTGGAAAGCCCCCATGGTGAATCAAGTTTTACGGCAAGGTAAACGTCGGAACCTTCAATTTCTGGCGTTGGCATCATAATATCAAGAATTGGTAGTATACCCTCAATCGATGATGGATCATCTTCACCGCCCCAAAGGAACTTCAGTTCAGCATCGGTTCCTTCTGGGAACGAAAAGAGAAGCGTATCTGCTTTTAATTCAAGAGTAATGGATGAAGAGTCCACCAGTTCAAATGAATCTTCAACCTCTATTGAGAAATCAAGACTACCTTTTCCTTGACCGAGAAACGACCCACCAGGGTCGGTTTGGGCACTGTAGCTCTTTGAACCAATTGCAATGGAAGCAGTGGCGTTAATTTGAGCACCGACTGCTCCACTGACTTCATATTCCATGGAGAAGGTCCAGGTTGAGGAAGGTACATCCCCGCCCCATGTATTGGAAAGAGTCCACTTACCTACTGTTTCTTGGGAATTGATTGAATTTTTCATTGAGACCGCTTGTGAATCTGTGCTTAACTCAGCAAAAAATGGTGTCAATTGCTTGTTGCTATCGCTGCCAAGGAGGTATAATTTGACTTCGGAAGCATCGCAACAAACGATGACGTCGTCCGATTCATCTGCGGCTTGCACCGTTGGTGAAACAACTGGCAGAACCAGTGTTGCAACAAGAATGAAGATGATGAATGATGCAGTACGCATAAGACCGACATTACGCCGAAAGTTCTCCGGCACATAACTTGAACTCTTCTTTGGGCCAATATATGCCTAAAGTGCCTTCTCAAGAAGGGCGCCAAGTTCTTTTTCAAACAGGGTTACCAAAGCCTCTCCAACCTCACCTTGCAACTCATCGGGTAGCAAACGAAGTCCAAGGCGCGTTGCAGCGCGAGTCGCTTTGAGTTCAGCGTAAATATTTCTGGCTTTTGAATGGAAGTAATAGGCGACTGCTTCCTTGATTTCTGCTTTCAAATCTGGGTCTTCGTCTACCTTTGCCCTAATGTGGGCTTTGAGTTCATCTTTGACAAGATCTCGGAACGCCTCGATAACAAGGTCTTCAGTAGACATCAGTCCTTGGATTTGATTTTGGATACTTCCAGTCAACAATCGCTCAATGGCCATGGTAAGCGCATGGGGGGATTATGTTTCAACCCGTCGCTTCAAGTTCTATCTGCAAATGTCCCGTTTGGAGCCATTTATCGATCAACTTTGAAGCATGTAACCGTTCTTCGTTGAGCCCGTTCGGCCACATTTGTTGTGCTGCGAAGGCTTGGCTTGCCAAATCCACTTCAACATCACCGACAAGCATTCTATGCCACAATAATTCCTCGAGCCGGGGTGTAGAAAGCGTCATGTCTGCGAGGCAAGGAAGAGCAAGTTCGCTCAACGCTTGGGTTCGTTGTTCTACATCCATTTCCGGCCACGCAGTTTGAAGTTTTTTGAGGCGTCGTTCAGCAAGTCCAGGTATCATGCCGGAGTAGGCTTTTTTGACTTCAGGAAGGGAGGCTAATCGGATACTTCCTTCCTCCTTGAGGTGCATGTTTACCGCTGTGTAAATGGGGTCAATGGTGGTATCAAGCGAACCTCGCAACCACAAACCGAGAGATGAAAACGGTCGCATTTGACGAACCCGCCTGCCGTTTGGAGCCAAACATGAAGCAAGAACTGATGCCTGAATCACACAATCCAATGCACCGTGATGAATTCTATTTTGGGCACCAAGTTGTACTTGGGTTGCTATCGGGATAAGGCGTACCAATTCGTCTTCTTTTACATCCGCTAGATTCCAAGTTTCTTCTTCGGGGAGAATGACCACGCCTAATCCCGTTGAAGGAGGTTCTATCGTGAGCACTTCATCTCGGGGACGGTGATGTCCAGCGGGATAAAAACGGCGTCTATATTTGAGCCCTGCATCCAAACAAGCCGCTTCAAGTTGACCGAGTGCAAGCACTCCCGCCAAAGATGATGGAGCATGGAGATGAATCATCGGGGCTTGTTGAATCCGAGCCACCTGGTTCAAGAGACGATCTTTCGATTCTACGAAAAATGACGTTTCTAAGAGGCTTCGCATGGTGCTCCCGTAACTCTTAGGATGCTACCCCTCATCAAGTTGACCTTGGAGAGGTTGTTCAAAGATTGCTTCACTCAACCATTAGGCGGAGTTCGTCACGCTTGTATCGCCAGTCACTTGGGAGGCGACTTTCGCTCTTGTAGTAGTTAGCCAAACGACGAATCTTGGATTCTGTGATTTCCAAGGCTCGCTTGTTGTGAATGTCCTTGTGGTTTCCTGAACCAAGATGGTTGATGATAGCGACAGCTTGTCGCATGAGGTTCATCATGTCTTCAGGGTAACTGCTGGTCATGTCGTTTTCTTTGAGAACTTGGCCAATACGCATTCCGAGGACCAGACGGACGTCAGGAACAGCGTGCTTGTCACGAAGAATTGTACCGATTTCTGCAGTTGACTTGCCGGACTTGGCAAGGTCAAGAATGAGGGTTGTAACGGCTGATTTATCCTTGTTGGACCAATCAGGAGCATCACTTACATGAGGTCGAGAGGAGCCACTTTGACCTTTACGGGACTTGAACATACGTGCCATTTGCAATCACCCAGCGGCCTTCCGACTAATCTCCCCTTCTTAACCACTCCGCAACACCATGGCGCAGAACCTAGTGCTGTGGGCTTACTTCTTGCGTTGATGAGACTTTGCAAGAGTGCCAGGAGTGCCCTTCCACTCCCACCCCGCAGCAACCGCCCGAGCGAGTCCCAGAACCTTTTCATCCTGAACGACCAAGAGGTCATCTCCTTGGCGAATACTTGGATCATATGCCTCAATCATGTGGGAAAATACATCACCCTTCCACGTCAAACCAGTTTTGATACTGATCACAGGTAGTGCATCGTGTTCAAAAAGAAGGTCAATTGAAGATTTTGAGAATGAAAAACCATTTCGGTCAATAGACCACACCGCAACTTGGACCCCATCTCGCTCCAAGCGCCAACGGGGAACTTTCCCCCGCACAGATACACCCTTGAGCCATTCATCGCTTCGCATGTTTTTCCGAGCGACGCTCATGTAATTTGCTCGGAGGCGCAGAGAGTTCTTCTGGTTACGCAACTCATAGGTTTGAACTGCATCTTTCACAGCCAATTTCAAATCGTTCAAGGCATCATGTGACCCTGCGCCACGACCCTGTCGCGTCTCAACAACTTCACATTCAAGGAATGAAAGGTCCATGTCCGTATGATTGATGACTCGCTTGTAACCCGTTCGTTCCACGAGATTGCGGAGCATTCGTTCAACTCTGGCCAGTTCGTCACGATTCCAATCCCCAGTGACTGGAACGTCATATTGTGAGGCAGGCCACACGTCTTCTAGGTCCCGAGGCACTAATCCCAACGGGGAGGTCATCATGACTTCATGGCAGGCCGTCGACTGTATGGCCTGTATGAATCTACTGTGGGAGCGCGAGAGGCGGTAGGGCTTACGTGCTGAACAAGGGAGTAAAATCATCACCTCACGGACTTCGGAAGGTGTTTCATACCGTGTCGTCATGAAACGTTCCCAGTCGGTCACCAACGGTTCTTCAAGCATGGTGGTTGAATAGCAAGGAAAACGAGTATCACGAGATACGTGCGATGAAAGAAGTCCTTTCACGCTAGCTGCTGCTTGGTCGTGATACCTCAAGTGCTCTACAAGTCGGGGACTGGAGAGCGACTGTCGCTCAACAAGAGTCCGAAGCGTTCCGGATTGAAGGGCAGAGCGTACCTCATCGAGTGATTGGATCCAGTGCTGGCTCTGAGCCTCCATGTCGGTGGATTCATGGGCTAATGGATATCGTGGCCCTTGCAAAGTCAAGAGAGCTCCTGAAGAGGCTGCTTCGTGACTCCGACCCATGTCAAACAAATCTACGCCCATCCAGGTCAATACTGCTGCATTATCGGGACCTCCCAAACCGGGCGTCCAAATTAGAGCCCCTGGAAATTGTTGTTTGAGAACCATCAGTGCGTCGACCAGTTTCCCTGGCTGAGCGGCCAGTTGAACCGCATCCGTAAGAACTACGATTTCAGGGTTCAAATCATCATCCATGAGGGACGAATCATGGTTCATCCGCTGCCATGATACGGGGAGTAAAGGAGAAGTCCCTTGCTCTTCGCCGGCGTTTGCCTCTTCAAGAGAAGGGGGAAGAACATGCCCAATGTTCACGTCATATGTTGGAGAATTCACATCAAATTCTGGAGGGGACAACGGACAACGGGCTGAAAGTTGTAGACGTGCGGGGAGTTCGTTCGTTTTTTGAGTTTCAAACGACGCATATGCAATGTCAAGGGCAGGGTCACCCTCCATCAATACAAGGCATGGCGTGGTGCTTGCAGGGGCCTTTCGGTCACCTAAGCCCCAGATTCGGGCAAATCGGAGCCTGTGCAAGACTGTGCGTGCAAGAGGGCCCGTCATGGTACGCCGTGCCGCCTTTGCTTCTTCAAGGGTTTGAACAACAATGAGCAGTGAATTTGAAAGACTTCGCCGCTGCCCCAAAGTCATGGGAAGTATAAGGACGCCATCATTGGCCTTCTTTTTGGTGCTTCTTATGGCCACATCCGCACTGCCCCTTGTCGATGCATCCGAATCGGAACCGATGAGTATTGAAGGACGAATTTTTAGTGTTTCATTGGACGAAAACACATCATATGAAACTTCAATTGATGTTGAAGAAAACAGTTTCATTCAACTTACACTCAAGTGCGAAGCATGCACTGGAAGTCTAATTGGAGATAGCACCAATACATCGGGGACAGACCGAATGGAATTGTACCCTGCCAGTGCCACATCAATTACAATGAGCATTTCAACCACGGTATCAGAAACCATCCGATTCACCCTCTACCATGGTGAAGTTGATTCCTTCCCTCTGATCCGGCCCGGCCCTCTTGAGGCTTCATCGCATCACCCAGTCGGGGTGTGCACGGATGCATCGGTTTGCATGGACACTCTGCGGGGCACATTAGCCTCGGTTGTTAATGACAGCACTGACCTCAATGTCTTGCAGTCAGGAGTCATCAACACGTCTGCTGATGAATACATGACGATTGATGTAAGCAAGGGTGACACTCTCGAATGGCAATGGCTGGATACGACCGAGGAAACAACCGCTACGGTTTACTTCCAAAATCAGACCGATGAACTCATGTTTGAGACAACATTATCCAGTTCCACAGGCCATACTGAACTCAACGGCTTACCAGTTCCGGTTGAATGGTGGATTGCTCCTGATTACGGCCGCTTTATTGTGCGATTGTCTAGCCCAGTTTCCCCTGCTCTTTGGACGGCTCACGCCATAATCCACACCGATACTCCGAACACTCCGCTGATTGGTCAAGACCTGATCTATGGAGCAGAACTGCTTGGACACGGCTCTACAGTGTCCGTCTTTGATTGGAACGAAACTCAGTCTCTTCAACTCCATAGCCGTTTAGGCGAAATCAATCTTCGAGTTGACCAGTTGCTTAACGGAATGTGGGTGACAGGTTCTTCCGACACGATTGCGAAAGGAGATTCTCGGAACATTTACCCCTACCCAGGGAACGTAGGAGGCCGAATTGTCATTAGCGACACCTCAGTGTTCTCACTCGAATTACAAACAAGCGAATACTCAGATAACAACGCTTGGCTCGAAGCACCCTCGTATGTTCCCGCCACATTAGAGGTTGACAACTCCTCCTGGCCAACAGTTGACCTTACCGATTCAAGTTCCGGGGAACTAACCCTAGCCGTCCATGACACCACCGACACCTATCGATTTGTCGTTGATGGCTGGGAAGACTCAGTTCACTTCATACAATTCACCATCACGGGAAATATTTCAGAAATTGAGGCTCAAATGTGGGATGTTGACCAACTTACATCTGAAGTTCTTGACACGGCCCCGTCTGTAATCGCCGGAGATACCCTTAGGGTCAGTATGCAAGTGGGAAGAGGAACACACTATCTCCAAATCAGAGCCATCAATTCAAGCGACGTCACACAGCATGATTGGGGGTCTGATGTACCATCTATTGACTACACCCTCACACCAAGCTATTCATTGATTGATGAAGGGGAAGAGCCCTGGTTCCCACCAAGCGAAGATGCTGTGTTTTGGGGTGGAGTTGCTCGTTGGGTACTCGGGACTGCATTCCTTATTCCGGTGGTGTATCTTCTCATTCACCTGCAGCGAAGCCGCACCTATGGCAGGGAGATATTTTCAAAGAAAGAGCGACTTGAATGGTACAGAACGAGATTGGATTCCGGAGAATCAAATGTCATTGCATCACAGAAAGATTTGGTTCGAGCCCTCCATGCAGTTGCTCAACTTGAATGGGAAGACGGTTTGGACACATGGGGCCAGCCATCACTTCACCACCGAACCGAAGGTTTGGACCTTGCAGTTTGGAGGATAGACAAACGGATGGCCAAGACACCTGGTTCTTGGCCTCTTGTCATCGGTGTACATGTCCTTGATGGAGAATGGGACCTCGCAGCCATCCGATTCGATTCACCTGGTGGAGCGGCCTACACGGTTCGTAATGTTGAACCGAGATTTTTATTCCAAGGCGAGGAAGTCTTCATTGACACTCTGAAACAGGGACACCGTATGTTCCTCATGGTTGAACTCGAGGGAGATGCACCATCGGTAGATATTGAACTCAACGGCAGAATGAACACTGTTCCGTTTGCATCACGAATACCCACAACCTTCGTCCGAGACGAAGAAGAATGAATCAAGTACGTGTCCTACGGTCAATTGCGTCATCAAGGATACTCTGAGTCACATCCTTTGGAGAAAGACGTTCCTTAAGAGCAACAAGTGCTTTTTTGGTTGCCTTGGGCAATTTCTTTGGCATGTGGAGTTTAAGCAAAACAATCACGTCACCACGGCCAGAACCACGCTGGCGGGGTAGTCCACGTTTACTCACGGTGATGGTTTCGCCTGAGTTTGACATTGCAGGGATTTTGATATCCAATGATTTTCCGTCCATGTGGTCAATGGAAATCGTAGTTCCTGAAACCATGTCCGTATATCCGAGAGGAAGGGACATGATGAGATCGGAACCGCTCCGCTCAAACCACGGATGTTGTTCAATCTCAAGTTCAATGAAGAGGTCTCCGGGCTGTCCTTGACCGTGAGGAGCGGGTTCCCCGTTCCCACGCATACGAAGGCGAGTGCCGTCTTCTGCACCAAGTGGAACACTAAATCGTAAGGTTTTACTTTTCATCTCTTGACCTGAACCATTGCAATCCTCACATGGATTATCGCTGACATTTCCACGTCCTGAACATTCATCACAAGGCTGAACGGATTGTTGAATGAAGGGACCTACTTGCTGGCGCACACGAACCTGTCCTTGTCCACCGCATCGCTGACAAGAACTCATTTCCCCATCTTGGGCACCTGTTCCTTCACAAGAGGAACAAGCTTCAGGCAGATCGATAATTACCTCTTTCTCAGATTGGTCAAGTACATCTTTGAGTTCAATAGAATGTCGGATGAGAATGTCGCTTCCTCTTCGCTCACGGCGTCTACCTCTGCCGCCTCCTCCAAACATATTGGAGAAGAAATCTCCTCCGAGCAAGTCTTCAAGATTGATGTTAAATCCTCCACCGCCAAATCCACCAAATGGATTCCCTTGTGGACTGTCGTGGCCAAACCGGTCGTATTGAGCACGCTTTTGCTGATCTGACAGCACAGCATAGGCTTCCTGAAGTTCTTTGAAACGGTCTTCAGCATCCTCTTCAGTACTGCGGTCAGGGTGGTATTTTCTGGCCAGTCGCCTGAAGGCATTTTTTAGGTCGCCTTCTGTTGCAGAGCGTTCAACACCCAAGACATCGTAATAGTCTCGTTTGTCTGCCATAGCCTCGCCCCAACTCAAGACGAGAACAGGACACCTTTGAATCTCACGGAGCAGTTTTCAAAGATCAAGACCACAATTCGGACAAAACCGTTCGCCAAATGTGACCGGTGAGTTGCACCCACTACAGACAAGGCCGGAGGAGGGAGTATGTTGAGGCTGAGATACCGTGGTACCGAGCATGGCCATGGATTCGTAAGACTCTGATGGGTTTTTCCCGGAAGGATTCCCTGGAATACTTGCAGTTTTGAGTTCTTGTCCAGATGAAGTGATGACGGTGTTGACGCCTCCTGAATCGCTGTAACTTGTCATGTTGACTTCTACATCATCCCGCTGGCCTTCAATTCGGAGGGGGGCTACCGGACGTTGTGCGGTCACCGGTGATGAGGCAGCAGCCGCTGTAAGGCGATTCCTACGTTGCTCTTCTCGTTCCGCTCTCGCATCTCTGCCAAACAGTGAAGAAATCGCATCAAAGACCCGGTCCATTGGAGTTGGCTTTCGGACTGCCCCAATGGTACCATGGATTTGCTCATCATCAAATGAGGCTTGCCCACTTACGCGGGCGTTGGCCTTGACGACATGTCTTGCCTCATTGAGCATGCTGACTTCAATTTCCTTATCTTCAGAGACTTGCATTTCTGGTGCTTCTTTAGAAAGATTGGAAATCGGTTGTGAAAGACCTGCTTTCGTAACATTATCCATCGTCGGGTCGAGTTCAACTTGAGTATTCCAAACACCACGTTCCTCAGCCGCATAGACGTGTTTAATCTTCTTCATAGCCTTTACACGATTGTATTCAAAATCCTTGACCACACGAGTTTTTCTGAATACAATGAATCCGAGAATGAGTGATAGGCCGTACCAAGCATACATAATTCGAGGTTCAAGTTCAAACATTGCCCTAAGAGGAGGGATGGAAAAATGGCAAGCCCCCATAATCAAGAGAGGCAACAATGCCAGACCTCGCGATGTGAAACTACGTGGACGTTCCATATGATTCAATTTCCTGTAAGCAACCCTACTCAAGTATGTATGGGCTTGTTGCGCCTCATTTTCGGTCCTTGGGTGGCCTTCCTTTGCGCACCAACCCATCAGCAAGACCAAGAGTGAAACTCGTGTGCAACATCACCAAACATAACGGAACACCAAAACAAGAACTCATTGAACCAGTTCGAAAGGCATACCGAATTCCTTCAACGAACAGCACGACACCATATACAGGAATTGGCAACCACCACATCGCCTGTCCTCCAATGAACAATGCAAGGAGGAGGAGTAATCCAAAGAACGGCAGAAACTCGACCATGTTGGTTCGCTTTGGATGCTTCAAGAGTACCTTTGTCCGCCAAAAACCGTACCGGTGTCCCATTCTCCACCATTGCTTTAATGAGGTTCGTTTGACCATACTAACCGTCGGTTCAGCGTCCCTATACAATGAAAACCCAGCATCAAGAAGACGCATAGATAGTTCACTGTCTTGGCTGGTAATAAATCGCTCATCCCATCCACCGACCTCTTCAATGCATTTACGACGATGCATCACGAAGGCTGGAATCCGGGTTGGTTCGTTTTCGGTAAATTGGCTAAACTGACCGTTGCTGTGTCCAAAAGGGGAAGAAATGCAACCTTCAATCCATCGCTCTGAACCATGCATCTCCCCTTTGCGTTGAACGACTCTGCACCCAACTCCTGCGAGCGATGTTCCTGCTTTACTCTCGCTTGCATTCCATGCTTCGAGGCGCTGTTGAATGTGGGTGGGTTCAATCGTGACGTGTCCGATCATTTCAATGAGGAAATCAATAGAATCGGGGAGGAGTGAAAGAGCCAAATTGCGACCGTGAGCGACAGTTTGACCTGGATTGTGATGCAGTTCAATGCGGGGCATTGAAGCGGCCTTGGCTTGTTCAATAAGAGATTTGACAAGGGGTATTGTGCCGTCGGTTGAGCCCCCATCCATTACTAAAATCATGTGAGACGATTCGGGGACCGTCTGGTTGAGAAGGCCGTTAAGACATGCCTCAATGTGAAACGCTTCATTGAGAACAGGGATTACCGTGGCGATTGTGGGGCCATCGGATGTGTCCATGTCCTTTGGAATCCATCTTAGATTTTCACACTTCGCCTTTGAATGAACCATCACAGCATCTTCTTGAAGGCTGAACTACTCGCACGCACATGGATGGGCCAAGACTCCGGCTAACGGGTATCGGAGAGGGTCTTAGCACCACGGTGGTTACTGTATTATCCGGAGCGGATTCGCCCCGAAGAGTATTGCAAGCCATCCATTCTTTTTTCCCTGAGGCGAATGTTGATTCAATGCCCGATGAGCCTTCATTTGGTTCTGCCGTTGATGAATTGTGGTCGTTTGAAGGACTTCCAATGCAAACCTTCCTGGCTGCCTTGCACGAGCAACGAATTCTTGACACCGCCCTTGATTTCATGAGCCGTGACATCGTTGAAGACTCTACGGAATTTACAATTTCACGCCAGGCGGCAATTGTTGAAAAAATTTCATTCCCAATTCCGGGAAAGGAACCAGTTGGAGGCGTCATTACCGTTCGCCTACAAGGCTCCGGCTTGAAAGAATGGCTAGAGGCTGCAACATGGCATAACGGTCGTGCTCAAGTACCGAGAACCATACACGATGAACGCTCCATGCTCGACGACGGGGAAGCATCAACGTGGCATTGACTCATATCGAGCAACGTATTCCATCATCTCTCCATCACGGCCTGTCCATGTCAACGATTGTGGTTGAGAAGGGTTGTACCACTTCGCATCTGCATGAACCAGTGGATCAAGTTTGAGAGGACCTTTATCCATTGTACAATGAACCAAATGGATGCGCAGGAGGACATCATTTCTGAGATGCTCCCATGTCCCTACAATTCGCTCTGCTTTTGCTTGAATCGATAATTCTTCACTCAGTTCTCTGACTATGGAATCATCCCATCGTTCTCCTGGTTCACATTTCCCGCCGGGGAATTCCCATGTCTCATCGTCACTGCGTTGAGCAAGAAGTACCCGCCCATTTTCATCACGGATGAGGGCAGCAACAACTTCAACCACTGAAGGACCAGACGACGGAAGCATGTGTTCCAAGCACTGCATTGCCAGGAGGGAACTTGTATCGATATCGAGGATGTCTTCGGAAGGAATGTGAAGAAAAAGACAAGGCGGAGGAAGGTGACCTTCATGGAACGATTGCAATGCAAATAGGGTGTGATAATAGGTTTCATTGCAGACAAATGAACCTGCATCAAGGGAGATGTCAAAATAACTTGAAAACGACTCAGGCATCCAATTTCCCAGGTCCATCCATGAACCAAGGTGACCACGACCGTTAATCCTGGATGATGTTTCCATTCTTCCACTGTTATCTTGAATGCGCATATCAAGAACATCTTGAGCTCGCTGTTCAAGCCGTGGGTGTTCACAGGAAGCGCACAAACCAATGTGAAGGATGGCGTCCCATTTCTCACCAGAACGAACAGCATTTGATGTTTCAGTAGCACCAAGATGGTCCACCGAGAGTATTCGTGTCGTAATTTCAAATTCTTGAACTACACGACCTGATGAATCTGAAATCTGGTGCGTTCCTTGAAGTCGAAGGGCCACATCTTGACTCGGATTGGTATCATGGGTGCCAAACGGTTCGAACCCTGTAACAAGAATACGTTGAGGGCCCATGTATTTCTCACGAGGGTTCAGTTTTTCATCCATCCGGCTCAAAAGAGGGGTTAGATTGACAAGGAACCGTTCCCAGCGAAAGGTAGTGGGCCATATGGAAGAAGAATTGGTCGTCCAATTTTCACCTGAAGCCCAAGAACAACGAACCGGCTTCATGCCGTTTCGACTCGCGAAAGAAATTTGGCGTGAAATCACCTTCGGAGTAGGGACATGGGGGGCGTTTCGTCCACTTTTTGCGGCTCTTCTCGCCGTCGTCCCAGGGTTGTTTTTAGGTCAGCATTTTAATCGCAAGCACCGAAGAGGGTTTGATTGGCTTCTCCTTCAAATCCCACTTGCACTCACAATCGTATTGTGGATTGCCCTTTGGCTGTGGTCTATTTTTGATGCGTGGCGTGACGCCCTTGCGTTTGACCCTAACTCCACAGTTGATCCGTCACTTTGATTGAGCCATCAGCCATTCCCGAAAGGTCGGCCAAATCGTCTTCATCAAATTCATTTGGAAGTGTTCCGAAAATAAAGTTTGCAAGGTCTGCGGATTCAATTGCCCAATACATCACTGAATCATCGTTGTTTGAATGGCCTTCGTTATTTTCATCCTCATGGTCTACGGGAGATTGATAGACCAAATTGACAAGACCGAGAAGGTGTCCAACTTCATGAACGGTGACGCTGTTTTCTACGTCTTCAACAGATGGACGATTGAACGGTCCATTTGCGGTTTCTATGGTATCACCGAAGAGAGCAATTGAAGAAGCATCAACGGCTACTCCGAGAACCGAACTATCAACATAGGAGCCGGAAGGAAAGAGAATCTGCCAGGTCAACGTCGACCCGTCAAGAGGCGAAGCATCTTTGTGTTCCCAAGCCTGTTCTCTGACGTCATTTGCAGACCAATCCCCATTGTGGTCAAAAACAACCTCAGTGAAATCAAAGCTTATGCCATCCGGTTTATCACAAACGCTCTCGAGGCGGTCAAGTAGCATATCTGTGCTGCTCGTCATTGGCTTATAGCCCGCTTCATAATCAATCTCAATAACCATGGAAGTGTATGCATCATCTTGGAGACAGGCAAGGGTCAATCCACCAGGAATACCCTTTCGCTCTGGTAAAATATCCAAAGAGTCCCCAAAACAGCCGGATAGACTGGCTGAAAGGAGCGCGAGAACAAACAGCGAAGCCTTCGCACGTTCGTTGCCCATACCTACCCCTCGGCACGGTTGTTTTTGAATCTCATCCCTACCAGTTTTCAGGAATTTCAAGCGGAGAAAACAATTGACCGGGCCCAGATGCGAGGGAGAGTTGTGTTCGGGCCAGTTGCTCCCATGCACGCAAAGCAAGAATTCCGTCGATAAGTGATACTTCAATTTCAATGAGCGTGACACGTATGAGGGTTTCAAGAATGTCCATTCGTTGATGGTCCACGATACTCAAAACCTTTTCCAATGGAAAATTTGACGGTGTCGCAGATGGCTCTACTGTGACTGGCCAAGGTTGAGAAACACGTTCAGGAACAGTATCCCCGCTTTTTACCAAATACTCATCAAGAGATTGACCCAGACCTTTGATGTGCTTCTGAAGTACCAACGATACCTCTACCAAAGGCATATTCAATTGATTGATGAGGTTCACCATTCGTTCTTGCAAGGTCACAAGACCGTCAACACCGCCTGCAGATGGATCCATTGAATCACCTCACTTTGTTAGAGCGTCAATGTACTGCCATCCGTAAGAATTCCATTGGTCTGGCGTCCATCCGTCTGGAAGACCAGTTGGTGGAATTGGAGGCGGAACAGTACGGTCAAGTCCGGGCATTGCAGCCATATTCGGTGCTGGAGGAGCAGGTGCTGGTGTGGCTGTCAAATCAGGAACACGCTTACTGGTTTCTTGCATTTCAGCAGCTACGACATCTGTTTGGTCCACTTCATCGTCTTCATCGGGATTGAGCATTCTTCGTTGCATGACCATAGCCCAAAGCCCAAAGGAGACAGAAATCAACGCGATAACAAACAGGGTGATGCTAAAGAAATCATCAGATACTTGTTGAGACAAAGCATCGCCATCACGTGCAGTCTCTTCCTTTACCATGAGAGAGTCAACCGTATGGCGGTCCATTTCCACACCATCAACAAGAACAAGAACTCGGTATTGGACAGATTGACCAGCAGAAACATCAGCAATTGCCGGCAAACTTGCTCGCAATGGTTGACCGCTTTTAGCTTCCAAACTCACCTGGGCGGTTGTCGACCAAAAGCCACCATCAACAAGTCGTTGGAGAGCAAAGGTCACATCACCATCACCTGCGAGATTATCTGCGGCGACAAACATCAAGGCGGATTCGCCCTCATATGGACTTGGATTATTCCATTGTAAGGTCGTGTTTTCGTGTTGAAGGTCGACCCGAGGACCGAGCAGAGCGAGCGGCCATGAGGCAAACGGGTCTGTCATTGCATTCCCAAATGTATCAAACGGATTACCCGCTTCGTCTGAACCAGAAACCCATACATCAACCGTGTAGGAAGGTAACAACGTAGTCGCCCCTGAATCAGTCAAATCAAGTTCACCGCTCCAAAAGAACTGAGAACCAAACGGAGCGATGTCCGGAAGAAGGACGCTACCTCGGGAAATTTCGGCTTCACCGGCCTTCACTCTGTAGTGGAGAAGGGCTGGCTCGCTGTAATCAAACCCATTTTCGTCATTGGTTTCAAGCATGACCTTCAAATTTGAGGCCTCCCCGATTGAAATTGGCTCCCCGGGAAGAACGGTATTGAGCGCGATTCCTTCAATGGTTGGCCTGATGCTGTCGACAGCCAAACGAACGCGAGGTTGAACTGGTGTTTCATCAAAGGCAAGCCCGGGAAGGTCGTCCATTGTCAATCTCAGATCAAGATGGCCTGAGCGAACTGAAGGAACGAGCAAGTCAAGACTGAATTCACCGTCGGCACGTGTTGAGGTTCGCCAGTTGTTTACGAAATCTCCAAAGACAACGTCAAAGGCGCCAGCAGGAGCTGGAGTCTCGTCTTCTGAAAACAATACTCGGCCGTTGACACGAAGTGCTTGTCCTGCCCCGATAATGGTCTCAATGTTTTCCGAATTGTAGTGATTTTCACTGTTGCGAAGTTCAACTGCACGAATGTGACCGTCTTCAGTATCGAAACGGAAATCATTGTCCAAACTCCACCAGTCATCGCCCATTCCAAACTTCGTTTCAAAGCACGGTTCTACTTCTCCTTCGTTACAAGGTAGGTCGGTCACAAGGACCTTCGGTACGAAGTGAGTAACCCCGTTTGTATCAAACGATTCCGGGAACTGCCAAGTAAGTTGGAAGCGTGCTTGAATCACGACGACACTCTCATTTTCAGCATCAAGTTCCACGGTTGAGTAGAGATTTGATACAGCGATGAAATCCGAACCTGTTTCCATTACAGCGATAGGGTCTCCGTTCTCGTCAGGTGCGAGACTGATGAACATTGAGGCTTCATCGTCATCCAAATCGCCACCAAGAGCGACTTGAACAAATTGAATATCATCCCATCCGTTTTGGTCACTGATGAGGATGCGTGCTGTATATGGAATACCCGGGTGGAGTGGTTCGTAATCATCATGCCCAAGAATGGACGAATTCCCCAGGTCAACCATCGGCTCAAATTCTTGACGGATGATGTATGTTGATAGGTCGGCAGACCAATCGGGGAGTACTTCACCTGGTCGGTATCCGCAGACGATGTTGGTAGCGGGGCACACCGGACCTCCTCCCATAGCAATCTGGTTATCTTGCTGATCTTTTCCGGTGATGAAGTATGACACTCGCTGTTCGTGGAGCAACATAGAATCATCAATCAGTCCTTCAAAGATGTTGAGGCCACCAACCCTTGTCTCTGGCGAGGAAAGGGTCTTTCGTTGGTACTCATCTTCGTTAGGCAATCCATCAAAGTTGTAATCGTTGCATCCAATCGCATCGCTGGCTCGGCAACCGACCCAATAATTCAGCGTAATTTGCTGCGGTGGGTCTACTGAATCTTGGATCACCAATGAAACGGCTTGTCCCACACCTGTAGAACCTGCATGGCGCTCTTCTCCATCAGATGGAGTTGCAGTTAGAACCAGAGGTGAATTACCGTCAAGAATCAATCGAATAGAATTGTAGCCAGGGTTAGAATAGGTTGAACCGTTTTCCAAATCAACGGCTTGGACATAGAAGATCATTCCACCTGGTGCTGATTCAATAGGGGAAACAAAGGTCAAATTATAATCTCCAAATGCAGGGTTAACTTCCTCATGAAGCAAGACTGATGCTCCGAGAGGGTCTCCGTCATACGTGACATTCTGCCCCATTACACGCAAACTAAAGCTGCCTGCTGGAGGCATGAGTTGAGAATCTTGGAAATGAAGACCTCCTGCGAAACTGAGGTTGAATCCACCCCGCACCCAATCCATTGGGTACAATTGGCGGCCTGTTTCTTCCCAAACCTGAAGCCCGTCGAGTTGAATGTCGTTTTCAATAACGAGATCCATACTGCTGGTATCCCACCGATTCACTGCCACTCCAAGGTCGTCCTTTACCGTGATAATGGCTTCAAGGTCGGTTTCATCGTTCCAGCTCCAATTGACCTTTGTAGGGACCCATATGGAAACAACGCCGAGGGCATCAACCGTTGAAGTACAGTTACCAGTATCAAACACAACGATTCCTCCCGCATCACTATTTGTGGTACAGGAATCACCTCTCTCCCAAGTGAATGAAGGGTTTGAACCGTGTGTGTGGTTTAGTTCGATTATGGCTTCTGTGACTCGGTCGACATCGTCACCTGGGGCAACCCGAGTGATGAGGTTACGGTATGCACCATCGGGTGACGCCAATCCGCCTTCAAAAGAGGCGTCAATGGCACGTGTTTGCATGGCGTAAGTTACATCGATATTCGAAACACGGATACGCCCTGAGGTAGCAGCCTTGATTTCAATTGGAATCTCAAGCATGCCTTCTCCGTTTTCAGGAATGTAGTCGTTGAAGGCATCAATCATCGTTGGTGCCTTCTTCACAATTACACCCACTTGAGAGTCATCGGTTGCAACTACTGCTGATTCATTAAGGAAAATCATGGCTTCCCAATCGTATACACCATCACCGCCAATGTCAAGCATCGGCCGGTCGGGATATCCCTCTTCGTACCAAAGGATGAAACTTTCAAGGGTTGGAGTGACAGAAGTGTCGTTGGTGGTCATGAAGATTGCATAGCGCAATGTGTTACCTGCAGCATCTGTTGAGAAACTTGTTTCAACATTATTTTGTGCATCAAGCCAAGTGCTTCCATTATCGTTAGAAACTACAACCTGAACTGTAGTTCCAGCAGGAACATCTGCAACCCATGCTGGTCGTACTTTACCGACCTTTGTGCCAGTGTTGTAGTGCGGTGAGGTCCAATCTCCGGAAGTAGCATAAGCCGTTGCTGCGTCAATATCAATCCACCAAGATACTGCAGTTGAGCCAATCAATTGTGCCTTCCATACCAGTTCTTTCCCTGGGTAATCAAAGTGAATCGTGGAGTTTGAGACGACTTGTTCCCAGTGGGTCCCGTTGTCGGCTGAGATCCAGTAATCAACACGGTCTCCAATCGATGCTGCAGACCAGTAGGTCTGAACGTTAGCAGATAATACATCATCCGTATATTCTGTCACGGGGCCGTACCAGGTCGTGGTTCCAGGAGCAGGAGTTGTTTCGTACATCCAACCGGTACCAAATTCACGATAGTACAAGGAAGCGCCGGACCATGTTGAATATCCAGAATCAACGGTGATAAACCGGTCTCCATCAAACTGCAAACCGTAGCCTAATCGGGAGATTTGCCGTGTATTTGTCTGTGGGATGAGTGCTTGAGCAGAGCCTGATATGTCCCAAGCTTCCAGTTGATCCTTGTCGTTGTAATATGAATCCTTCTGGCAGCGCATGAAGAACGTAGTTGAGTTCACCTCTAATCCACGAACCATCTGATTGCTTTGACCGCACTCACGGGTACTCGAGGAGGAGGACGTGAAAGTGTAGTATTTTTCATCTCGGTCCCAAGTTGAAGTCCCATCACCGCTGAAGTCATAAGAGACAATTTTACCACCTTGATTGTGAACAACCCAGACTTTTTCTGTATCACGGTCGTATGCAATTCCGGTGTAATCTCCAGCACCCGCTGAGATGTCATAGGAGTCAATGCATGTCCACACACTGTCTCTTGAGATATCCATTTCTAAGACTCGATGATAATTCACCGGTGCATTTGAGCCGTATGTATATCGGTATCCAGATAAAATTCCAAACAATCGCTCATCATCCGTAACGGTCCAATCCCTAAACCCATAATATCCATAATATGAGGATGAGTGTTTCTGTGGAAGATTGCACTGAGCTTGGTCAAGAGTAATGATAGATTCACGACTTGCGTTGTTAGGGTAGAGTCGGTGGACAACATTGCTGAAGGTGGATGAAGACCATGTTGAAAGGAAAAGCCAGTCGTGGTGCTTGAGGATGGAACCTTGGCTTTGGGCCATGAAACTGGATGAGGTTTTGGTAATTTGCTGAGAGAACAATCCCTCTGTAGCGTTTGAGGTGTGAGGTTGACGAAGTGCGTAAGAACCGTTGTCCAACCATGCGTCTGAATTTAGGTCTGCTTCTTCATCAAACCCGTGCGGGTAGAACGATTCGCTGATTGAGTCCATGGCGAGCGTTAAGTCTCCGCTGCGGTCGTCCACGTTAGATTCTGAACCGGCAACCCACTGTGCTCGTGTATCGGAGACCACTTGTGACCATCCAGTTGCAGACGCACCGGATAACGTCATGCTAACATCGGTAACCAAAGCACCACGTGGAATACTGACCTTAGCACCCATATCGGGGTTAGCGCCCTGGTAGAGAGCGACATATTCCGTTGAACCATCGTGGAACTCGTAAACGTGACGAGTACCTGCTGCCGCCGTAGAGTCCTCAGAAATGAAGGATGTTAGCGGACTTAGAGGAGTCGTTACCATCAAAATAACGAGAAGCCAAAAAGCGCCGCGTGAGAAAAATGTATGCGTATCGCTACCCTGCATACTGCGTAGACACACGACTTAGAATTTTAACCATGCGGTTTGGAGTCACATCAAAAGAAGGCCCAAACGGACTATTCCGTTGTTCTTGAATCGTAGCGAATCGGCGAGGAATCTCCCCGAACTCCATCTTCTTCATCGTCTCGAACTTCAAACCAATCGTTCATCCAATCACCATCAGTATCCCAATTGGTGGGGTCGCTTCCTTCGGCGAGGTGGTCGTCATCAAAGTCAAGCATATACCAGCCATATTCGTGTTCACCTACATTTCTAACAGGAGGAGTATTTGGCGACCCTTGGTAGTATATCTCCCAGGAATCGGTCAGGTTTCCAGCCATAAGAATAACGTCATCACTTGGATCGACGGTGAGGAAGTTTGTGTCATAATCGTTGACGATGTATCCATATTGGCGGTCAATACCTGAGTATTGGTCCAATTTGAGATAATTTTGAATGAGCTCATCCGGTTGACCCAGACCAAGTATTGCTGCCCTAAACTGCCATCCCTCTGTAACTGGACTTCCTCCAAAAGTTAGACCGCTTAGGCGGACCGCATTCGGGGATGAATACTCTGAAAGTGTAATAGCGTAAAATTCTTGGAAATTTGTGTATGGTTCGTAGGTGCATCCTGCTCCACTACAGTCCCAATTACCATCTTGGTCAGGGTCTTCGTTCGCATCATTCGGATCGCTGGGGTCCATCGTAAACCACGTGAATTCAAGATCTGGTCGACCAAGAGTGCCGCCAGACCCGTCTTGGGAAAGCGGCAAACAGGAGTTTGTATTCGTATCGCATGCTCCACCTGTGGCAACATCAATCCAAACAACACGGATGTCAAGATAGGAACTAAAATTGTCATTGGATTCATTCCACGCACGCTTGTATTCGTACCAATCTGGAATCATATCGCCATCAGAGTCGTTGTCGCTTGGATTAGAACCGTACTTGAACACCTCACGCCCATCTGAATAATTGTAATCCTGTACGTGAGAGATTACTTCACCGTTCTCTACAGTCGTGATGTAGGAGATGCTATCACTATCGCTATCATTGCTGTCTGGACGCGTTTCATTTTCAAATTCCATAAGATTCGTGAACGGCAATGACCCAATTCCATTTTGAATTACTTGACCTGAAGGGACGAGGGTTCGTTCATTCCAAACACCTTGGGTAGCTGGCACATCAAAACTGCTCCTGTCGTACCATCCATCATGGTCACCATCATAGTTGACATCCCAAGGATTGAGTGGATTAGCCGCCCAGTGGTTGATGGTCGTTGGATCATCCATCGCAAAAATAGCGTAGCAATATTCCCAGCCATCGGGGATGCCGTCACTATCGGAATCGGAATGAGTTGGATCTGTAACACCACGAAGACTACGGTTGAAATTACCTGCATCGTAGGTGTTGATTTCATCCATACGGTCTTGGGAATCTGTGCCCTTCTTTACGAAATCAATGTAGAGGGCTTCTTGTGCCTGAATTTCACTAAATCCGAGTTCTTCTGTATACGCCAACATAGCATCTTCTCCGAAATCTACGATACCTAAATTTGCGGGAACAGTCCCTCTATTGAGGTAATTACCGTAGGTTCTGGATTCCCATTCACGAAGGTTGCTAAAGGTTTCATTGAGGTCAATAGTACCGTCCCCATTACAGTCGAAACTATCGCCATCAGTGTCAAGGTTGACGTCCCCATCAATCAATGGATTCATACTCCATCGATTCTCATCAAGGTCCCAGTTGGTGAACCAATACTCGAATCCATCATACATACCGTCTCCGTCTGTATCCGCAATAGTTGGGTCGGTCATACCCAAGATAACTTCAATGAACGCTGTTGGAGGTTCTCCTTGTTGCCAGGAGTTGAAGTCATTGAGGAGCCGCTTTCCACGCGTGTCTTTGGTAAAGAGGATGTTGAAAACACGTTGAGCCTTTTCTGTGGGTTGCTGGAAGTCTCCGTCAATATGCATCAAGGGAGCATCGCTTGGATGAGCAATCCCATTATCTGGTTGTGCTTCGGCAAGATTGAATTCTTGAAGGTCTATGAGGCCGTCTTCGTCACCATCGAAAAGCCCATCACCAGCAACAAGAGGATTGAGTGTCCATGTTTCAGCAGTGGTATTCCAAGCGGTGAAAAGAAGTTCGATACCGTCTAGCATTCCATCACCATCAGTATCAACGTTATTCGGGTCCGATGTTCGCCCGCTCATGTTAATTTGGTCCTGAGTCATGAAACTGCCAAAGGATTTCTCAGTCGTAATACCAGGCCATTGTTGGAACGCATATGCTTGGCCAATGGTTGTAACAAACCATTGAGGAGAGGAGCGTTCGCTATTTGTTTCAGATAACTCTGGGGCGATGACGTTGTACTCTTCCCAGTTTGTCATTCCGTCTTCATCAGTATCATCCCAGCGGTCCGAAGAATCGAGTGGATTCAGGGTCCATTCATCATCAAGAAGGTCCCACCGTGCAAACCAAATCTCCCAACCATCGGGCATTCCATCATCATCAGAGTCTGAATTCAGTGGGTCGGAAGCACCTACATTGTAGGTTGATTGGCCAGAGGTTACCGAACCGGACGCACGCTCTGCGAACGTAGCTTCAGGAGCGCCATAGTCGCTCACATGGTCAAAGAGGTTGGTTGAAAATTCGTTGGGCAGCGGTTGACCGTCAAATGTTTGATTGCCCAAAAAGAGGTCGCTGCGAAGATGGTATTCAAGATAATTTACGAAGGCTTCGTTCTGGTCCAATACACCATCATGGTTGATATCATAGCCATCACCGTCAGGGTTCTCAAACGCATCGGAACCGTTGAGAGGGTTGACACCCAATCGACTTGGGTCCCAAGAACACAGACCCTTTGACTCCCAACCATCAGGCAACGTATCCCCGTCGGAGTCAATAGCATTCGGATCCGCAACGGCCCATTGTTCAACACTCTCAGGAGATTCACCATAGAGTTCCAAGAGTTCACCTGCCAGGCCCATATTTCTTACAATGGACCATTCATATTCACAGAGATTAGCTAGCCCATCGCCATCTGCATCCCAATTTGCATCATCAGCGCGCAATGGGTCAAGACTCCAGTTATTCCCGCCGGTAAATGTCATGCCAACCCAGCGACGATGTTCAATTTCCCATCCATCGGGCATACCGTCGCCATCGGAATCTGGGTTTGTAGGGTCCGTCCCTGAATCAACATTGGCTATGTTGAGGTAGGTTGCATTGGCGGCCTGCCCTGCCGCATCATCACAAACATAAACGAGTTGAACCGTATAGTGGCACCACAAATTACTGCTTTCGTAAAAGAAACCGAAGTATTCTGCACCGTCTTTGACCCCATCCCCGTCAGTATCACCAAGAGAGGGTGTTGTCGAGTTGTAGCCATCCGGGGTCGTCTTGACATATCGGAATTCATCAAGGTTGGTCCACAAACGGTCAAGGGAAAAGTCTCCAGATTGGTCCAAATCAATCCCATCACCGTCTGTGTCATAGTAAGCGTCCCACGGGTCAGTAGGGTCCAATCCATTGACGACTTCCCATCCATCGGGCATGCCGTCAGCATCGGAATCGTTGGCTCCAGGGTCAATCAATTGCAAGTTAGCAAATCTTCCTGGCGAAGCCCCACCATATGCGGTTGTGTTCCCGTCAACATCCAGGCTGGCTAAGGTTGTAATTTGACCTGGAAGTCGTGTTTGATCTTGTTGTCCATAGACGGCCAAGTAATCACCAGCAATGGCCCACAGCCCCCAGTTTGAACCAACGAGAATCTCATCTCCAGTAGGTAAAATTGCATAAATATCATTGGTTTCTTGAGACAGTTTTCCGTCAATTCCCGGGTGGACCAAGAGACCACCATGGTCGATTGTACCTGTGACCAAATCCATCTTATGGACTCCCGAAGGGGTTCCAAACCAAAGGGCTTGGGCGTTTTCACTCGATGGTCCATCAAGGGCCATGTCCCGAACTTCGGCCGGATTATCTGTCACTCCGATTGGAAGACCGTGTAGTTGACTGTAGGACGAGGTGATTGGTGTGCTCTCTGTCGTGAAGAAGAACTGCCATTCTGCAACGGCTTCATCACGAGCAGACGCTGTTTCAACCGTCATCAACCCTCGGTCGGTTCCAACGAAAAGCGTGTAAGTAGAACCGCCGGCAGCACCGTGTTGAATCACGGTGACAGATGCGTTTGAAATTTCGAGAGCATCTCGCAAACCAGCGCCAAGGTCGTATGTCGTTACAATTGATGCATCGGAACCAATTTCCAAAACTGCACCTGCTCCTGCATGACCAAGGGCAATTATGTGCTGATTCCCATCCATCCCAGAGAGTTGAGTGATTGCACTTGTCTTGCCAATCATGCTCCATTCCCAAGATGATAGCGGCCCAAGTGAACCATCGGCGAGCAAGGGGCTAACAGCCACTCCAACACTTGTTGAAAGTGCGAGTGCAAACGGTTCGTCGTCACTGAAAATCAGCGTTCCATCATGTGCCTCAACACCTTGGGGTAACCATTGATGCAGACTTGTTTGCTGGATGGTGTTGAGAACGGTCACACCGTACTTTGTCATGACATAGAGGTTTTCACCGTCTTCGTCAAGGGAACGTACATCGTAGTGGTTGATAGCCATGGCATCCTCTTCAGCGTCGTAAACGAGAGGGTGAACGATGAATTCGTCATCACTGTTCATGACTCCAGTAGATTTTAACCCAGGGTAGACGGTATTTCCGTCGTCGTAATGAACAAGATACTCTTCTAGCGTCGACAATGCCTCACCCAATTCAAGGGCAGTAAATGTTCGGGCAAGGTCGGGAGTAACGGCTCCGTCACGATTGGAGTCCCAACCGTCTAAGTCCGGATCGTCAAGTGCGTTGGTCCGATTAAGAGGGCTCAAACCAAAGTGTGCTTCCCAGCCATCTGGGATTCCATCGCCGAATGAAGGATACAAATTACGAACAGAGAATCCATCCCAGTGGTATCGGTCGGAATCATCCAAAAGTGGGTCAGTCCCTAGCCAAAGGTCTTCTCCAATTGGAGAAGTTGAATTTGTAGTACATGCCGGGAGAATGTTGTGAAACGTAGCGTTAGCACCCGAGGGAAGGAACGGCCAGTTCTTCAGTGGAGAACCGCCTGGAAGTGTTGCATGACACCACAAACCATCAAGTTCGGTTGTGAAACTGGACGGAGTTCCAAACGCGTATTCCTCTGGAGCAGTGAATCGCTCTGCAAGGCTTAGCGTCCCGTCCCGGTCAACATCGAAGCCATCGTTATCCCCGTCTGAAGTCAAATCACTCCCGTTAAGCGGATTGTAGGAGCCGCAATCGTAACGAAGTGCAGTTTCATCAAATCCACCTATTCTCTGACACATGTATGCCTCAAAGCCGTCAGGCATTCCGTCTCCGTCTGTATCCGACATACGAGGGTCAAGGTAGGTTCGTTCGTTGTTTTCATCCAAAATCCCCGTCAACCCTCTCGGGAATCCAGACTCGGTACAATTCGCAGGATAAGGCCAACAGAATTCTTCTGTGTTGTTCAACCCGTCTCGGTCGAAATCCATAGATGCATCTGACGCGTTGTCTTTGTCCATGCCTTGCATAATGACACTTCGCCCATCCACTGCAGTCCAGTTCATCCATTCTTCAAACAAGGTCTCATGGACATCCGGAATCATGTCACCGTCGGTATCTGTGTTGGGAGGGGGCGTCTGTGTCGTGTCATCCGGGTGAACGTTTGCAACGCTAGAGATGGATGGGAATTGAGACATGAAAAGAAGGCTCGAAATCACTGCCAAGGTCGTGAGAAGGGTTGTTTGACTTCTTCGCATTGAATCACCCGCTGCAAAGCATACGCTTCGCTACAAGTTCACCTTGGAAAGATTGCTTATGAGGATGATGGAACAATGTTCATACAAATCTCATTTACCGCCACCCCCGAATCATATGAAAACAGCACATTCCCAATGTGATTAATCGGTGTATTCAAGTTCCTTCCGCGCAGGGTCATCAGCATTCACATGCCGATGACCATCACTCACCTTGGTACCGGAAGCAGGGGCAACGCCACGCTTCTTGAAACTCCAAAGGTGAAGGTGCTCGTTGACCAAGGGTTCAGCGGCACGCAGTTAGCCAAACGCCTTGCACGGCTAAATCTCGAACCAACCGATATTGATTGTTTACTGATTTCACACCATCATGGAGACCATGGAGGTGGCGCTGTCGTTTGTCAGAACAAGTGGGAGTTGCGTGTATTAGCAAATGAACGAACCGCACTTGAACTCGGGCTCAAGCCCGAACTAACCACGTTTTTTTCATCACTTGACATCGTACACATTGGTGATGACCTCGCAGTACTCCCCGTGCCAGTCCCACATGACGGGTCGGATAACGTCGCCTTCGTCGCAAGTCATGCTGGAGAGCGAGCTGCTATCATTACTGACCTCGGTTCCTGGACCGATGAACTCATCGCTCATGTACGAGGTTGCGAACACATTTCTATCGAAGCGAATTACGACCATAACCGGTTGGTTTCCGGACCTTATCCTTACTCGCTAAAGGATAGAATAACCGGTCGCGGAGGTCACTTGTCAAACGATCAAACTGGCCAATTTTTGGCGGAAGTATGCACGGAGTCAACCCGTAGCATTACGCTGACACATTTGAGTGAAAAGAACAACCAACCCCACATTGCTGAATCAACGGTCCTGTACTACATTGACGAAGTGTTCAATGGGGACCTCACGATATCCCTACAAGCTGGCCCGGATTTTTCCCACTACGTTGGAAAAGACATAGAATCCGATGCAACAGTGAATGCCGAAAAACAAGTCACCAACTGACGGTTTAGCATGGAAATAAGGTCAATGGCTAAATGATACCTCATCGTGTCATCAATCGTGAACCGCCAAGCCGCCGCTTTACGCTCTCCTCGCCTACGTCGCGAAGAGCAAGCCGTAAGCGAGGTTTTGGGAGTCGTCATGCTCCTTGCCATGGTCATTACAATCATGGGTGGTGTCTGGATATTCCTCAACCCTTACCTCTCTGATTTTGAGGACAATACCAATTGGAAATCGGCGACAGGCATCGCCGACCGAATTGAGGACAGGGTCGAAGTAGCCGGAAATGCGCCTGAAGGAACCGGATTCAGAAACACGTTAGCAATGCAGTCCACCTCTATTCTCACCGTCCAAAACATAGAACATTGGACTATTTCTGCTGATTTTACTTCACAGGAGAGCATCGAAATTCGTAAAGTTAACGACACAGTCATCTCAATTACTGCTGCAAATGAGTCCGCGAGAAGTATGACCATACAGTCTCCGACGACAATCGTTGAACGAACCGTACCTACAACCTCTCAGGAAGTGTACATCAATCATAACGCATCTCATCCTCATTGGATGATTATCACCGTTTATGGCGAACAAGGTTCAGCCCTGCATCGCACAGTATATGTCTCGTTGTCAGGGATTCAAGTAACAACTTCGCTTGGCCAAGGCACGCATGAAATAGTGATGATGAACAATGCTCGTGCGGAACGATTCCCCAACGGTGCATGGGATGTTACAGCCATGCCATTGGTTGAATTTGACCGCATGGCAAATGATGAACTGCGCTTGTCAATCCTGCTAACAGATGTCACCGGAAACGGCTCGATTGGTAGTGGAACGAACATTGGGATGGAGTTCGTATCGCTTGGCCCCTTAACCTTGTTCACAGGAGAGGTATTCAATGTCCGCTTCACCGCAATCAATGCCTTACATGACGTAATCACACCTCAATACCACGAAACATGGCTTTCTGACTACACGATTCAACGCTCAGCAGGAACCCTGGATTCATTCATCGGTTTTTCACCTTATCAACGAGCGAGTGGCTCAGATGGATTTACGATTTCCTCACAAGGTTCACCTTTATTCTTTGAAGTGGACTACCAGCGGGTTGAGGTGAGCAGATGAAGCATAATCTTCAGCGAGATGAAGAAGCTGTTTCAGCCGCAGTAGCCACTGTACTACTCTTTGGAGGCGTATTGTCAATTATTGGTTTGATGATGGTTTCATTGATGCCCGTTATTGAGGAACTCGAGGGTTCGGTTGAACGACACGACATGTCAGCCCAAATGACACTCCTCGCTCATGAAACCTCAGAACTTAGCGAACGAGGTATGCCCGGGGACTCTACTCAATCAACTCTCGTCCCGGTAGATGGAAACCTCGTTTGGGATTCACTGCGTGGAGGCATGTGGTATTCAGCAACATGGCAAGAGGACATGAGCCTAAGGGCAAGAGGCGCTTTAGACTTTGATGACACTCTTGAAATCCGACATCCTGAAACCTTCATTTCATCGGTATGCATTTCCGACCTGCGCCAAGGACCTGACCGCCATTATTTCTATACCGTTGACGCCCAAGTAGACCGAGCCCTTGTGTCCGTTGCCCCTGGACTCGCCATGCCATTGGGACCAGTAGATGTCACACTGACCTCATTAGGAACTGACATCACAACCGTAGACCTGCGTGTTGATGAGTTGAAATCCTTTGATCTGTCGCAACTCGGAACTGTTACCGTTTCATCCAGTCACGAATTGGTTGTCCTCGCAGAAATGGGAACTGGCGGAGCAACTTATCTCGAACCTACAGATAGTGAGCCATCCGATAAACGAGGCCACTCTTGGGCTATTCCGATGGAATCGGGGTTATCCAAGGTTCACCTTTTGAGCGATAAAGCGAATCAAATACAGATCACAACATCAAACGGCACAGAATTATTCTATGCCCAACCGAGCGAAATGTCCCGAACGGCGGTACCATTCACCCATGAGCTCAACCTTACTTCAAACCAGGTCGTTCAAATCACAACAAGCGCAGCATCTCGAATGTTGTATCAATCTGAACCATCCAATACAACTGGCATCACATCATGGCCGGCAACAACTGGAGCATATTTGGGACATTCATTTACGCCTCCAAATCTTGAAGGTACACTCAGGTTCACGAACCCGGGTGATGCAATCGTTACCATCACATGGAGAGGCGGAGGGATATCCGTCCAACCCAACGCCATTGAACATGTGTCTTGGCCTCCAGAGCAAATTCTCGGAGCACCCACACTTGACGCAGACGGAGATTTCTTCGTCACGTGGGCAGCATCAGGCAGTACGAACATCACCGATGCAGTATCAGGAATCACAATGATTCCTGCTGATGACACAGGTTCAATTTCAGGGGCATCCTTTTCCTATTACAACACGGATAATTCGGTCAGTGAACATCTCAACATCGTTCTCGCAGGTTATACATCTACATGGAATGCAAGTGGAGTTGCAAACCAAACTGGCATGTTTTTGGACGACAATGACCGATACAACTTGACCCTTAACCAGGGAACCACCAACGTTGAGGTCGAAAAAGACCATCCCGTACGCATCACTCGCTTCAGCGGTGAAAACGGACTGTATCATCTTCCACACGATGGTGAACAACGTTGCACACAAATAGCAACGCAGGCAAGTGGGTGGATCACGACAGAACTTCCTTGGGAACGAATGGGAGGGCGAGGGGAAATTGACATTCAACAAGCGTGGAGAGAAGGGCGCCATCCATCAAGCGTAGCCATTGAAGTCTTGGGAAGCGACGGAACCTCAACCCACGCCACTATTGGTACTGTATGGGCCTTTCATCTCTCACGACTCGCCTATCAATTCCAATCCTCAATCCCCGGGATGGAAGTCGCATTTAGCGGAGGGGCAGTCGTCACCAACCACCCTGAATTCCAACCGTATGTCGTCGTTCCCCCATCAGACCGAGGCGGACCCGGACCTCGTTTTGCAGCAACCATACCTTCTCTTCACCCTACAGCAGATAGCGCTTCAGGAGCGGGAGTACTCGAACTGGATATCGAACTTGTCCATCGCATATCCCTCGCATCAACACCTGCATATGAAGTAAGAAGAGGCTGGTCGGAACCCTATGGCACTGCGATTGCAGACAGTGCTGGCATCGGTCTTGAAGCAAGCGAAGATTGGACCGTATATCCTGGACAGTTGGACCTTTTGACAGATTATGTTGGATGGGTTCCCGATCCAAGTTACGGTACATCGGAGGCAGTCTGGCATACCAATGGACAAGCCATTGAATTTACACTCCAACTTTCATCACTTGACGTCACCACTCGGGAGGCACTGACATGAAACACGTACGGTTGTCACGAAATACTGATGCTGCAGCCACTGAACTAGGGTACGTGTTTACCTTTCTTCTCGGAGTACTTTTGATGACCATCTTCAGCGTTTGGGCTTGGGACATTGAGACAAATACAAGGCTACGTTGGAACGAAGAAGCAGTTGAAGCCAACTTGAACGACCTTGCAGCAGCGGTTGAGAGAGCAGATGAAGCAAGCCGTATTGGAAATGTGAGTTATGCTGAGTCTGTTTCATGGCGACCATCAGAGGCTGACGAATCTATGTTTTGGCTCCGATTGAGCGATACATCATTAAAATTAATTGACAAAGGAGGCCCTCTCGACATGACCGTGGCTTTGTCAGGAACTGGTAGCGGAGAACACAGCGGTGAAATTCCACTTGCAGGTGCTCAACAAATATGGGTCGTCTATGAAAACGGAACGACCACGATTATGCTGGATAGACCGCAAGCAGTTCAATGATCAGCGACCCATAACTGCACGATGAACCATCGTTTGAACTTCCTTCATGCGAGAGCGTGCACCCAATTCACGGAATACCGAAAGGGCTCGCTGAAGGTACTCCATCCGTCCTTGTCTGTCGGGAGCAACGCCACCGAGACGAGTGAGGAGTTCGCCAATTTGCATGCGCAAGTCATTGGCTTCAGCGATGACGAGAGCCTCACGATAATGTTCCATAGCATCTTCAGTTCGCCCTGCATCATGGAGCACTTCGCCAAGAAGAATCGTAATTTCAACCAGTGATTGAAGGTCTCCAGCTTCATTCATCGCCTCTAATGCAGCAGTGTAATGGAACATTGCGAGTTCTGATTGTTCAACTTTGGAATAGTACCTGCCCAAAACTGCCTGAGCACGTGCATGAAGAGCAGCGTCACCCATGGCTTCTGTTGCCTCATGGGCATCCATAGCATGTTCTCGTGCTCTTTGGACCTCACCGAGGTCAATAAGAGCCCGTGCAAGAGTAATTTGACTGCTCAACAATTCATTGCCTTTGGACTGACTCAAAATGGTTTCAACTTCCCCGTATGCTTCCAATGCTTTGCTGCGTTCGTTTTTCCTTCGAAGAAGGTAACCGATGTTGTTGTACGTTCGGGCTGCCCACTTAGCGTTGCTTTGGCTAATGTAGTGCTTGAGGGCTTCTTTGTGCCGTGAGAGTGCAACGTCACTGTTACCTTGTTTCCGACTTACATCAGCAAGTGATGAAAGAATTTCTGCCTCAATGGAAGGATTGTTAGCAGCCTTTGCTCCTTCAAGCGCTTTGTTGAGAACTTCTTCCGCAGTTGCCAACCGGCCCAATAGAGCCAAGATGTCACCCTGCAATTGCCCGAGTAGCACCACGGTTTTAGATTCCAAATCAGAGGTGTCAATTCGTTCCAAAAGACCGAGTAATTCCATGTGCCCTTGAGAGACAAGATGCCGTCCCTTGTCCATGATAATTTCAGAAGCAGTTTCAAATTGATTGGATTGAATCGCATGATAAATGAGTTCAATGGCTACTTCATTGGATGGGGATTGTTTCTCATACCACTCCATGCATTTAGCATGGAATTCTTCCTTCAATGCAGGAGATAGGCTACGCAATAAGAATTCACGAATTAAATCGTGAACGTCATAGGTTGTTGAATCCGCTTGGCGGGCCAAACCGGATTCAACCAAATTATCGAGTTCATCCGTATCCAATTGTTGGAGTGCAAGCGCCTCAAGAACCATCGGTTCACGATAGATCGAAAGGGCGGATAGGACACGCTTCTGTTCCGCACTTAGTTTAGAGAAAATCTCTACGGTCACGTAATGCTCCAAGGTTTCGTGGAATGCGCCTGCCGAAGCACCACGATTGATGAGTTCGAGTACTAAGGGGTGGCCTCGTGAGAGCCCGTGGATGTGAAGCCATTGTTCATCCTCAAGGTTTGAGAAACTGCTGAGGAGTTTCCTACCAGAATCCGGGTCAAGCCCGTCAAGTGGAAGGACCAAACTTGCAATACGTCCCTCAGCATCCTTAGTTGGTACAACCGGTTTAAACGAACGAGAAAATATGACGAGTCCAATTTTCTCTTCACTGCCGAGTAAGGCCAGTGACATGGCTTGAAAGGTCTGATGAAGAACAAGGTCTGAAACTTTGTGGAAATCATCAATGACGATAAGCGAAGGTGACCCTTCGAGAGCCTCAATGAGTAGACGGGCGGCATCTGCTGGTTGTGGAATGGGGGTAGCTGCGAGATAACTGGCAAATTCTGAATTTCCCATACTGGACAACCAGTCTGCAATGGACTCGAAAAACGAACGAGAACCCTCCCAATCTTGGCACCTGTGATAGAGAAGGTTACGACGATGCATAAATCTCTCAATCAATTTAGAAGCGACGGTTGTCTTTCCAATACCGGCGATTCCAGGAACCAGGAGGGTTGTAGCTCGTGCTTCAATCAAGTTCCCCATGTTATCCAGTTCAGTTGTTCTCCCGTAGAAATGTCGGAGCCGAGGTAAATCAGCAAGAGAAGTCACCAACTGCTTTTCTACATGTTTTGAAAGGTCCCGTTCAATCAAATCTTGGGATAATGAACGAGCATCAAGGTAACCGTTCTCATCCATGTACCGGATTACATCAACAGGACGCATCTCAAACGGCAAGACCGATTTTACGCCACCAAGCGTTGTATCAACAGGCTGCCCTTCGTCAAGGATACAGCGCAATGGAAATTCGGACAGTCGTGACCATGTTTCAGAAGCCATAATGATACCGCTATCGGTAAGGAAATACGCTTTCCTCTTCCGAGAAACACCCTTTACGTGTGCCTGACGCTCAACTAAAATTCCTTGGTCCTTCAAACCCGAGATTGCTCGGGGTACATTTGACCTAGCAATCGCGACGGCGTTAGCGATTCCCATTTGCGATAGTGCAAATGGGACTTCAATACTGCTTTTGAAATCAGAATAGTCGAGAAGATGCAGGAGAATTCTCTCTTGCACGCCTGGCTTTGGTTGCGCTGCCATTGAATCCATCTCGTTTCAATGATCACTGTTCAGGGGAGTAGTTAGGGTCAGGAGCCCACTGGTTCGTTGCTTGATCCCAAATCCACCCCGGATGTTGCGAAGTCTCTGCAGGTGCAGCAGCAGCTTCTGGCGCCGCTACTGATTGAGGCGATTCCTGTGGAGGAATCTCTACCGCCTGCTTTGCCTTTGCCCATGCGTACGGGTCTTCTGCAACAGCAAGGTTTTCATCATCTTCTTCTGAAACATCAGGTATTTCTTCGAATTCAACAAAGAAGAACGCTCCAACTCCGAGCAGAACGATGATCGCTCCGACAATCAGAATGATGGTTAAGAGCGATGAATCATCATCGTTACCACTTGAGACAACAATGCTGAATTCTCCGTTTTCAGTCTGTCCAGCGAATTTGAAAACTTGCCCGTCCATCTCGAAAATTACTTCCTCATTCCCTTCTAAACTGAGTTGGCTGTTCGTCAAATCCATTGTCCATGTTCCATCAGAAAGAACTCGTGTGGAGTTTAGTTTCGCATTCCCGTTTGCAAAGCGGATGTTTACCGTACTTCCAGGGAGCCCTTCACCTTGGAAGGTAGCGGGGTCATCTGGGGTAATTGGTCCGCTATCAACACGTTCAACGCTGAATGCAACCGCTCTCACGAGGAAATTAACCTTGAGTGAGTAAACCTTGGATTCCTGGTCATCTTCTGCATAAAACATCACACCGTTGAGCGACCATTCTGGAATCTCACTGGTCGTCTGTGCAATAGAATCCATTGGGTCATAAATTGCTTTTCCATCTGCCGTGATTCTGACGTATGCTGAGTAGTCGTCATCCTCGATGGTGCCGTCATCGTCAAAGATAAAGAAATCAAGAGAGTCACTTACTTCACCAACGCCATCAGGGTCACTGAAGAATTGAGTGAGGTCAATTGACGCTCCACCTCCACAGCGGTCAAATGAATTTGACTTTGAATCACAGAAGATTGTCAAGCTTCCAATCCAGCCAGTTTCATTGAAGACAGGATCAATATTGTTGGCATTAATTGGATTGTTGATTGTCATTCTCCACACGGTGTCTTCAGAATAATCCTCTCCGTCATATGCACGCACGGTAACCTCGTATACACCGTCATGGTCAAGTTTGGAGGTATCCCATGTAGCGACCCAGGAACCATCAGGGTTGAATGATGTAACTGGCAAAGGACCGTTGTTGAGTGTGATACTGGTACCGAGGTCCACGATATCAATTTCAACCCGAGTTACCTGACCACCGATGTCACGAGCGACTCCAACGATTGTAGTTTCATCGGATGCACGAACGGTTCCACGATCAATTCCACCAGTCAGTTGGTCCGCAGAACCAATCCAAGTCAGTTGCAGTTGAGGAGGTGTGTTTTCATTAATGATCGTCAAGACACGGGTCTCAACAAGACAGACCCCTCCGTCTGCTGGGGTTACAGCGATATCGATACAGAAGTCGCTGTCTGATGCCCAAACTTCAAACGTGTACTCGCCAGAAGGAAGTTCGCTGAAGTCCCATTCGTGGGACCAGCTGGTCGATCCTTCTTCGTAGTAATGAGAAATGTAGTCGTTTTCAGGACTGGTGATGTGGAACCAAATCTTCTGAACGTCACTTCCGTAGGTTCCTGAATAAGGATCTGCTGCTGTTCCTTGGAACAAAACCTTACCGTTCGTGTGAGTACTTCCGCTATTGGGGACGTCTACGACGATGGTTGGAGGGACGAGATTCAATTTGTACTGGCGAACAGATACAGGTGAATAATCAAGTCCGTCAAAAGAACGAACACGGAAGGTTACATCGCCCTCTCCACCTGGATGGGCAGACATATCCCAATTGAACGACCAATCCTTGAAGGGGTGGTTTTCCATAGTAATTACGCCATTTGCACCAGAGGTATCAACTGCTGAGTACCAATCATTGGTGCCCGGTGGTTGAACTTCAACAGCCGTAATCATTCCAAACTGCTTCTGACTTGCGGTGTTGTCGTTTGCATAGGGCCACTTGACTCCGTCCCATGCTTGTCCAGTCAGATTGACTGATGTTGCAAATGAGACACCATCTTGCTGGGTTACGCTAACACTTGGGCGAAGGTTGTCAAGATTGATGACATCATCAATCGGTCCAGAGAGAACATATGAGAAATCCTTGTTACCGCTTCCAAATTTGAATGCTTCAACGGTGTAAAACGGCATTTCTCGACCGTTAATACAATCTGCATCATCGCCGTCGATGAGTGTGTCTCCATCGTTATCAATTCCATCCGCACATGAGTCTTCGTCAATTATGACGGGTGGGTTACCTGAGCCAGGGATTACTGCGTTTTTGTCACCAACTTGGTGATTCCAGTTGCGGTCCAGTAGGAAATCAGACGGGAGTGATACTTGTTGTGTGAATCCAAATGCGTCGGTGGTCAATTCGTACAAAGGTAGGCCAGTTGCATCTTTGATGATGACCGTTGCACCAGCAACGTTGCTGTTCTTGGCCTTGACTTGGTAGCGAACCAATTCACCCTCTCGAACTTGAGAGCCCCATGCTGAGTTTTGGTTTTGGACGTGAATCATAGAAGAATCAAAGTTCTGTAGGTCAGCAAAGGAGAATACAGTTGCATTTTCAATCAACTCAATTGCAAGAGGCATTTGTGCCGGAGGCAGTGTTGAAGCATCTGGTAAAGTCAAGCATTCAGACGTAACATAAGGGCATTCTGCGCTCATCCAACTGATGGAGATTGGATAAAGTTCTCCATTACCTGGGGACGGAATTTGTTCACTTTGAACGGTTAATCGGGATTCAGTGACGTTGTAGACTTGAGATACGCCAGTCCATGTGTTATCAGAAAAGTAAGCAACTGAGCCGTACTTCATGTTCGTAGCGGGATCGTCATGAAGCGAGATGTTACCGGCATATCCAAATGCGGAATCTCCAGTGTTTCCTTGAACGTTCACTAGACTTCCAGTTGCCCGGATGATATCACCAGAATTTGCTGTTATCGTATTGTCAAGGATAGTTGCTGAAGCCATGAACACGTGGATTGCAGGGCAAGCAAACTCTCCACCGTAAATCACGGATTCACATGTCCCGGAGTTGTTTTGGATAATGTTATTAGCGAAATAAAGCCGCTTTGCCCCGTAGTCCTTGCTCTGACCGTAGTCTTCGTGATGGTACTCACCAATGTTTACGGCTTCCTTCGTTGTTTCTTTGATGGTGTTGTTTTCTGCAATAACATCGGAATTCATACCGTAAATCCACAATCCATTGTAACCGCCAATAGGCCCGATTGTGTTGCCGTGCAGTTCAACGGTTGAGCCACTAACACCAACTCCAGAGGCCTCACTTGCACCCGAGATGGTATTTCCTTCAGCGTAGACATTAGCGCCTTCGTATGCAGTAAGTCCAGCACCTTCGGTAGTGGTTAGAATGTTATTGTTAACTTTGAGTTGGTGATTGATCGTACCTGTTGTTTTCAACGAATTTGTGTCAACTGCGTTGCACTTTGTGGTGATTTCAGAATTGGTCAATGAGCCTGAACTGCGTTCCATCAGGACGCCGTAAGATGAATCTTTGATTTCGAGGTCGTCCATGTCAACATAGCTGTCCTCGATAACGAGGACTGACAAACCGCCACCTTGCTGACCACAATCTGCATCATCACCGGTGAACACTGAACTTTCCAAGGTAAAGGTTGAGAGAATTCCTGCGCCTGCACCGTATGCTCGAACGGCGGACGCCTTGAACGTCTGTTCGTCGATACCGTTTGAGAATTCAGATTCAGAAATCATTGGAGCAGCGAAATCAACCGCCAGTACGTTGGAGGTGTTGGTGTCCTTGAATGAGAGGCCACGAGCGTTTGTGCTGGAGCCGTCAAAGACCAAAACTCCATATTTCACAGATTGGCTTTGGGATCCTGCTCCGACGAAGGTTGGGTATCCATATCCGTTCTCAAAGTGAGCATAGTTGATTGAAGTCAACGATTGGTCAATGGTGTCACGGATGATCATTCCTGAACCACATGCTGCGTCAGGGTTGTTGAGAAGTTGAGATTGGTTGCTCAAGCAACGTCCGGTTTCACTGTAATCTGTTGGTATTGTCCAAATAAAACGGGCTTGACTGGAGGAGGATCCCGCACTTGCACCACATGCTGAATCGCCGATACAAATTGCTCCCCTGACATCAATGAAGTTACCGTATGGGATATTGACTGTTGTGCCGGCATTGACAATGAGCTTTGCACCCTCTGCGACTTCGACATCACCTTGTAAGTTCATGGTCCCGGACCATGTCTCAACACCGGTCACGGTTCCTTTGGTGGTTTCATTGATGGCGGATGCTGCTGGCAGTGCTACAAGGCCGAGTAGCGAGGCCAGCAAGAATAGTGTTACGATTGAGAAACTTTTTGCTTTCAATTTTTGCGACATGGCGGATGCACCTATTCTCCCCATGAACGGGCCGAATATAATACTGCTCCATGATTGTCATCCCATAAGTATCATTTTGTATTAAAAGTATCAATCTAATTCCCCGAAAAAGGTAACGATTGTCCTGAAAGATGACATAAAACGACAGATTTTAGCACCTCTACAACGAACAGAATGCCGTTTGTATTCGCAAAAATCACACTCTAGCAGGTGACTGAGGGGTCAATTTCCTTAATCCATGCTTCGGCATCAATCAGGCCGTAGCCAGCATAGGGGTGATGATCATCGCCCTGGCCAATGGATTGAGCCGAATTCATGAGTGCCTCTTTTACGAGGTCGACACAAGAACCGTCGCTTTGACCGTTGGGCCGAAGTTGTGGGTGTGCTTCCAACAAAAGAGCAAGTGCACCAGCAACAAATACCGTTGAATCCGAGGTTCCACTGCTTGTATACCAGAGATTATCCTCACCCGTACTTATTATTCGGTGCCCAGGAGCGACGATTTCCGGTTTCATGTGAGGGTGTTCGCGGCTGGCACCTTCTCCATTATCACTGCCGATAGACGAATTCGCCCACACATCACCCTCGCGTGTCGTAGCACCAACCGAGATGGCTCTCGGGACATTTCCGGGTGCAGCCACATCTCCATCGTCATCAGGACCTCCATCATTACCGGCTGCTGCAACAACGAATATTCCGCTGTCTGTAGCTTGTCGTGTTGCTGAGGCTGAATCCCCTTCACGTTCACCTTCCATGCTTGGAGTACCTCCGAGCGATAATGAAATGATGTCGGCTTCAAATTGAAACTGACACCATCGAATGGCGTCCCCGACATCGGACTCTAGTCCACTATTTTGTCCAGAGCCGTCATCCTGAAGTGCTGCAACCATCGCAAATGTCACATTTTGTGCGATGCCAATTTGGTGGCTACCAGAAATTAAAATCCCTGCCATTAATGTTCCATGAGCGACTGCTCCGTATTCACGAGGTGCAGTGGAATCCCCAATCAGGTCGTGGAATAGAATATCTTTCCCAGCAAAGGCCTCATGCTGATTATCAATACCTGTATCCACCATACAAAGGCGAATCCCCTGCCCGCTCAGTCCGTCCTCATTGAGTTCTCTAACACCTGTCGTTTCAAATGCCCATTCGGAATCTGGCAAGGGTAATTCGACAATCAGTAGGTCATTCTGCCAAAGCAGCATACTGATTGAAACGAATACTGCAAAACCGAGAATGTTTGTTGCTGTTAGCTTCCTTCTTCTTGTCCTAACGACAGGCGCTGCCACCATGGGAGCCCAACCCATGACCTCGGAACGCCAACCATCTTGGTGGCCGACGACTGCAGGATCTATCGCAGACACAATACTCCGGTCATAGGGCTCAGGAAGGTAGTCAACATGGTCAAGACCTTCCATAGTGGTGACTATCACATCGTTTGCTTCAAGAACCCTTGTTTGACAAAGGTCGTAATTGCTCAATAATCAGAACTTGGAGCCTGAGCGACCGCTACGAGCTGTCTTGACACCACCGTAGATGACAAGGAGTCCTAGGGCCACGATTGCAAGCGTAAGCGCCCACGAACTAGACCCTGATGAAGGGGCTGGGTCGTACCGAAGTTGGAAGTCAAACGCACCATCTTCAGCGACCTTGTTGTCGTGCATGATCGATTCAACATTGTTTGCTTCTTCTCCAGCAACCTCAATTCGCACATCGTATCGGTGGTCACCTTGTGGTTTGGTAACGTTATCAAACGTTGCATCTACGATTTCACCCGCAGGAACAGTAATCGTTTGTTGACGTTCAACCGAATCTTCACTTGATTTGAAGTAAATAATGACAGATGTTGCATCCAGTAGCCCAAGGTTTTCAACAGGAATAACAACATCACCAGCTTCACCAGCAATGTCGTCGGATTCAGTAGAAATATCACCAGAGTCTACGTTTAATTTGATTTGTGCATATTGGATGGTCACATCAACTTCCTTAGATTCTAGGCCGAGGTTCTCGATGTATACCTTGAGGTCAAAGTCGCCGCCTTCACTGAAGTCCGAAGGAGCGAAGACCGTGAACGGTTGAACACGAGTTTCTCCCTTGGCAAGCGTTAGAGTTGATTGCATAGGCGTAACAGACCATCCTTCAGGGATTCCACTTTCAAGAAGTTCAATGGTGAATGTATCTCGTCCATTTCCATCATTGGTTACATCAAAACTAAATTGGCGTGAGACCAATGGAGAAATACCTACGATTTCAGTTGCTCCACTGATCTCATAGGAATACGCTGTTGGAACAACTGCTTTCACAGTAATTTGACTGGCTTCACCCAGTTCAGTTTCAAGTCGCAATGAGACTCTGTGGCCATCATCAAGATGCCATGCATCTTCAACAGAAGGTAGCGTTACACGAACACTGACGTTAGCGGTCAAGGTCGCATCTGCTCCAGTCGCATTTCCAATTCCAAGCGACAGTAGCGTTGATGTTTCCCATTCTTCACTGGTTTCATTATACAGTTCCACTGTCCAGAGGTCCGAATCTTGGGCCAAGCCCATTTCAGCTGTAACTGTGAACACATCAAGAGTTTCAGTTCCGTTGTATGTCACGTCAACATTGAAGGTAAACTGGTCGTAAATGGTGTTGTTCGTTGAAGAGACTACCGCTCCGATCTCAACATCAGTTGCGTCGACAAGAGTTGCGCCTTCAACGCTGTTGAACACAAGGTCCAGGTTAGAGTTGACACGGCGGTTGTATTCCAGAGTTGCACTGATTGTAGAATCCGACGCAATGGTCATGCTTTGACCACCGAAGTATTCCATTTCCAAATTGCTTGTATGTTGAGTTGTCATGAATGAACTGTCAAAGACAACATTTCCTTCTGGCATCAAGAGATTGAGTGTGCCGCCAGCAGGTAGGGCAACCATCCAAGACATTCCATCAAATGTAACTTCAAGTTCAGTATCTTGTTCCATTACGTTTGCTTGTGCATTGTCTGGGCCAGCATGCAAAGGCTGCGTAGCATCAACAGGGTACCATTCTGTGTCAAGGACGAGGTTTCCTCCAAGAGCCATATCCATTGAGAGGTTTCCACCGTCGGAAACACTTGCATCGAGTATAGCGATTGCGATTCCACCGCCGTTAGGCGTTGGGTTAGCATCAGTTACGATGACAATCCATTCGCCTGGTTGGACTGATGCAGACCATTCAAGAGTGTCATTAACAAGAGTGCCAGTGACAGCAACAGAGTCTCGCTCAACGCCTGAAGTTGGATACAACACAATGGATGCATCAATCAAACGAGTGGAGTCAACTTGGTCTGTAACGGTACCTGACACTTCAACCATACCAGCAACAACCTCGATGTCTGTGGATTGTGTACTGTTGTAAACAGGGAATCCGGATTCGTTGCCGTCCATGTAGTAGACTGTCTCAAATCCGTCCTTCTCAACCGAGACGTTGTAAACATCTTGAATTGGAACGAAGAGAGTCCATACACCATCTTCGTCGGTCGTAACATTGGTATTGACATCAGTATTGTTTGTACCAATGATTGTTATGTTGAAGCCAGCAAGGCCTTCACCCGAAGATGGAGCACTGTTGTTGTCAAGGTCCCAGTAGACCTTACCACCAATTTCCACCTCAAGATCGGCAAAGATTGGATCAAGGGTTAACGAACCGTTGTCAGCGTTAGTCATGTCAAACGGAGTTGCGGATGTGTCGAGGTACCATGTTTGCTGACCGGAGGACTTGTTGAGGTAGAAACTCCAACTGCCCGGCATGAGCATTTCCGAAGTATTACCATCAACATCTGTCTTCTCAAAGGTCACGTTGCCTAATCCATCCTCGCTCACGGCGATGAGATTCATGTCTCCAAGGTTGTTGAGCGTTAATTGCTCCTTAAGTTGAATCAAAACATTGACTGCAGGGACGGACGTGTAGGTCTGGTTAAGTCGAGTTGTTGAGAGGTCTCCGACGCTTAGAGTAGCACGTAGAGTTTCTGTCACTTCACCGTTTACAAACGGTGCGACAATCATCAACCACTCACCTGCTGGTACATATGCCGCAAAGGAACCATTTTCATCAGAACTGATATCTGAGAACCAACGGTCTTCTGCTTCGTTGTAAAGTAGGAAAGCGTTCATCAAACCTTCATCAGTAGAGTTCAACAGAGTTCCAGTAACAAGGTAGGTCTCTTTGAGTGGGACCGGCAATGCTTCTTCAGGACCATCAAGGCCAATGTAAATCTCTTCAAAGATGATCTCACCGATAAGGTCGTAATCCGTTGCGTTTTCAGAGTCTGCTGTTGTTCGGTTGAATGTTAGCGTGTAGGTTCCAGGTGTGAGTGAAACGTTAACGATACCGTCGCTGGTGTAATTGTCTGCTGTGATGTAAATGTCTTCTCTTGAGTCATCAAGTGGGACAAGACGGAATTCGGGAGAAACTTTTGTCCCGTTTTCGAAGGAACCGTCATCTGCCGAATTGAGGAAGACTTCCATCGACACTTCAACTGCGGCAGGTTGTGCAAAGAGTTCCATAATTGACATTTGTTCAGCAGTTTCAGAACTGTTTTGTGTTCCATTAATGATAAGTCCGGTAATGGACTCAATGTTGAGAAGCTCTTCATCAACACTTAGCGTCCAAGTTCCATCAATTAGATCAATATTGAAATCACCAAATTCATTTGCTGTGGTCGTCCATTGGAGTCCTTCTTCATTGGTTGCAGTAATTTCAGGGGCAACCCAGCGTGGAATTGAGTTCGTCCACCTGGTACTGTTATCGTAGAGGAAGATGATTCCAGTCACCTCAGTCGTTGGTTCAAGATACATAATTCCCATGTCCAAATCATCAGCGGTTACAACATCAATGAGTTGCCCTCCGCCTAGGCTGGTGAAGGAAGAACTGGTCGTCATGTGGTATTCAAATCCAGCAGGCACACGAACGGAATAATTTCCAGAAGTGTCTGTCACAACTGGGAATGATAGTACTCCACTTTCAAAGAGGACGGAAACTCCAGATGCTTCATCGGATAGATCGGACTTATCCTGCTCAGGCAGGTCAACCCAAATTCCGTAATCAGTTCCAGGGTAATACCGTAGGCTACCGTTGATGTATACTGATTCAGCGTAGGTGATGTTTCGTTCAATATCATCGGAGCCGGGTTGAATATCAACTTGGTCAAAGAGGACGTAATCAACGTTCACATCATCCCGAATATCGTAGGTTCCAAACAAGAGTTCGGCGTATACACGACCGTTTTCATCAGAGGTTACGTTTACAGGGTCAAGAATGCCTGCAGTATTGTCAAACGTAATTACACGGTTTGAAACATCAAACAGAGGCTCCTGCGTTGTTGGGTTGATAGGAGATACAAGATGAAGAGTTACGTCTACAGTTTCGGGTACTCCGAATGTGATCGTAATGTTGGTGGTTTCATCTCCAACAATTGCTGTCTCATTTAGGTCGTACCATCCATCATTGTCAACATCTACACGGTAGTAATAATCACCCTTGGGGATCGGACCGTGGCTGAAACTTGCGTTTTCATCGGTGCTGATTTCTGTCATGAACTCTTCACCGAGGTCAAGATCAACAAACTCAATGGTTTGATTGGTTAGCAGTTCTCCTGACATGTCTTCAAGGATACCTTCAAAGATTGCTCCAGGCATGGTCATCTGCAAGTCATAACTTGGAACGACACCCACGATAACAGGGTCAGGCAGAAGTACAGATTTATTGTTATCAAGCATTGCAATCATGTTGTAAGTACCTGGCAAGAGACCTGTTCGGTAAAATGAACCAGGTTCGACCATTGGGCCGGAGAACGAGCCTGCTCCAATGAACAGTCCAGTACCGTTGAGTGTACCAATTCCTTCAAAGAATCCAGCGCCTTCAAAGGTATCACCGCTACCAGAGTCGAAATCACCGTAGGTACGGGTGAGGGTTGTAACTCCATCTGAGGTAAACGTACCAGAAGCGTCGACTGTTCCTTCAAGACGATAGTTCGTAAGTCCGTCCTCAATGCCAATTACACAAACTGTGTAATTATCAGGCATGATTGGAGTGGAGTCATTGTCAAACTCACAATCTGTTGAGTTCACTGACTCAATCCAACTGGCCTTAATTGTACCAGCACCATCCCAAGTACCGTTTGCAAAGAACATACGATTGTCGCCGAGTTCACGGGTAAAAGTACCAATGAAGTTCTTAGCAACAGCCATGCCGGTGCTTTCGAAGGTTCCATTTTCCGTAAACGTCGCTTCCCCAGTTCCTTGGAGAATACGGCTTTCTTCGCTTGTGATTGAGCCGCTTGTGGTCGTTACAGTGTAATTATCAGTCATTGACCAAATGTTACGTAGAACAAAGGTAGTGTCGGAGACTGCATCTCCACTGAATGCTTCGTCTCCAGTCCAAGTGACCGTTCCAGAAACACCGCTGCTCTTGATAGCAACATTAAGAGGAGTGTCGGAAACAACTTCTCGGTTCGCCATTTCGGCGGTGACGTTCATCACTGAGTCGCCCAACCAGGTCATGTTTGCAACTTGACCGAGGATCGCAGTGATCGCGTAGATTTCACGTTGGCCGTTGGTTTCAGAGGCAATGTCCAAGTTGTTGTTGTTGACTTGTGCATAAGAGCCGTCTCGGATTGAATCGCGTGCTGCGACTGGGTCGTATTCCCCTGCAAATGCAGATACACGGATACGGCCAGCAGGCATTGTGTACTCATAGTGACCATTTTCGTCTGCGTCAACAAATCCAATAGGCACCCAATATGTGTCGTTGTCTAAGTCTTCAGGTCCTTCTCCAGAGAATGCGTCACGCTCAATGAGCAATCGAACTCCAGGAATTCCTTCGCCTGTATCGCTCATGGTCACTTGACCAGTGATTTCGCTTCCGGGATAGTATTTGAGAATCTTAACTCGAGTGTTGGAATCGGTGATTCCAGCTTCGGTTTCATCATCATACCAGTTCGCAATGACATAGTGATTCATCATTGCACCGGGAAGAGGTAGTCCTGAGGAAAGAATGCTGCCCGGTGTTCCTGAAATCGTGAAGTGTTGAGATGGTTGAGGATTCGAAGAAGCAGTGTCAAGACCTAATGTTGAGGCGCCGTAACCAACGTAGGTTCGTGCGAGCATGGTGTCAAAGAACGCAGGCAAGTGGTCTACACGGACGTCTTCAATTTGCAAGGGGTCAATATCTGCACCAGATTGTTGATTCAAGAAATCTTTTTGCATGGCAAGGTCCACTTCTTCACGAGTCATTTCGTCGCTGAAATCTCCGCGAATGGTTTCGTAAACTTCATTCATGTAGGTTCCAGTGTCTTGACCAGAAAGAATAGTTGGTGCTCCAAAGATACCCATTGGTTGGCCGCCGTTGTAATTGTAGTCAGCCGTATAACGGCCTGCTCGGGGATAGAGGCGGTTGTCAATTGCAAAGTAACGGATTTCGTGGTCTCGGCTAATTGTTTCGCCTGGAACCCCGTTGTAATCCTGTACCTTGTAGTATCCTTCATCGCCACCAAGGTCGATGATGTCAGCGTACATGTCGTGGATGGTTGCATCTTCGTTTGCTGCGAAAGCCGCTGATAGAAGTTGAGTCACCAGTGCAATACGAGCGTTCTTTCGGTGGATGTGTGTTGATACACTTTCATATTCATCAATCAAATCTGCTGTGTACCAATATTCACCGAAGATCGTATGGGTTGAGTCCTCTACGGTATCTTCGCTGCTTCGAATGTTGTTTTGGAATTCACTTTCAGCTGCACTCATATGGTTCTCTTTATCCCAGTCGTCGCCGATACATACACCAGCAATGGTAGATTCACATGGAATTTGAACTCCATCGCTGTACATACGAATAACGGGAGTTGATGTGTCAAAGATTCCAGCGCTGTGGTGGTATCCTTCAGCCATCACAATGTCTCGGTTGGTCTTGATGACGCTAAAGGAGCGGTCTTGGATGAAGTCAATAGAAGGCGAAGAACCTGTTTGAATCGTTGCAAAATCAGACAGTTGTTCTTCCGTCAGGTAATCATCCAATACACTTTGGAATCCAGCAGTGAACGGTCCAGGTATGGTTGGGTTGGCAGTAGCATAGTCTCGGTCTCCTTCTGAGAGATGCCAGATAAACATTGCAGTCAAGTCGTCTTGATTACGGGCAAGCAACATGTTACCTGTTGCAGTAATACCAGACTGGAAGTTGTCAGAAACAGTTGGGTGATCGCCAGATGTAAGCGCTTGGAACCCGTAGTCCCACCATGAAACAAATGCTGGACGTTCAGAATAACTTACATCCGTATCCTGATCTGCGAGCCATTCATATGCTCGATTCCAACCGTCATCGTTGAAACTGGAACCGAAGTTACCGAGGTACCAACGACCATCGTGACTTGAACTGTCAAGGATAGAGAAACCGAGGCCGTCAAATCGGAGGATATCAGGCACGATATCGTAAATTCGTTCGTCAAGGTCACCCTCAGCATCAGATGCAGAACCAGGGATGGCTGAGTCTAATCCATAGGTTGCTTGCTGACTGAAGAGCATCAACATCACGAGGAAGATGGCTGAGAATTGGGGTGTTCGCCAAACTGCCTTGCGAGCTCCTGCGATACGATCTGCAGGTGTTCGGATTCCAAATTTCTTCCAAGAGCGGACGAGTCCACTCCAATTGGCCCACTTCCAGAGTGATGCGATACCGCAGGCTCCAAGAATGGCCATAATGGGTGTAGCGTTGAACATGAAACGGGCTGCGTTCCAAGCCATGAACGTTGCCGCAAAGACCCAAACTCCGAAGACGAGGTCAGTTGAGCGTCGGTGGCGGAGTCCTCGCCATAGGAATGTGCCACCCATAACGAGAGCAAGCAGGAAGGTGATTGGGCCAAAGGAGGCAAAGAGTTGCGCTCGATTCGGGGCGTTCGCTTCTGCAACGGTTCCGAAAATCTTGGTCTTTGCAAAGTATCCGCTTCCTGTGAAGAGAACATCCCATGCGTCTGAAATCCCTAATGTCTTGAGAACAAACAGCAAGGCGAAGAACACCGTAGCCAGGCCAGCGAGGGTACCAAGGACGAGCAACCAAGGCTTGTCTCGGTAACCAGTTGTGACAAACGCAATGGCCAGTGTAAACCCGAAGATGAACAAGAAGGGTTGTAGACCAGTTGAATCAAGCATGAGCGAAAATTGAGGGTTTCCATAGAACGGCAGAGCCATGAGGAAAATCACCGAAAGCATGGTCAGGAACATGACGCTCATAGCGGTTGAATCACGACGGCGGAACATGTTCAAAGCAACTTGTAGGGCATATGCAAGGAAGAGAATCGAAGGTCCTACGACGAATCCTTTCCATGCAAGAGATGCAATACCAAATGCAACACCGGCTAGAATAGCACTAGACATTGCAGCTTGGCGATGAGTGAAAACATCACGGAACGCACGGATGAAGGACATTGGACTTGTTGATGTTTCCTTTGTGATTCTGGCTGTACCTGCGTACTTGACCGCTCGAAGCCAATACATGAAACCAATGCTGATGAACAGCATGACAAAGGCGTCGTGGTCTGCTAGGGCCCAAGTTGAGTGAGTGACGTGGGCAGGCATGAAAGCAATGAGCCATGCTGCGATAACCGCAGCACCTTTACCAAAGTGGTCTCGGGCTGTTGCTGCGATTGGTAGAATGGTAAGGGCACCGTAAACGGCAGGAAGTCCGAGCATGCTCCACCAAATTGCATCTTCAGGATTTTCGAGGAAGGGTTCGAGCAGCATTGCTCCAATGGCCATTGACCATGAGAAGAGTGGTGGACGAGGATTGATTCCACCTATCGGGTAGTGTCGGTCGGCATCGAAAACCAAATGAGCATTATTCGCAAGGATATAATCTACGATTCGCTTCATGTACCAAGGGTCAGAACCGCCGGTCATGTCCCAGTTACCGGTCCCAAAAGCGCTCATTGAAGGAACAACATACCACTGGATACGGATGGTCAGACCGATGATAAAGGCAAGAGCAATCATCAATCCAGCACCGTGGGCGTTCAAGAATAATCGGGCATTGGAGGGTTCGTGTTCTCCACGGTTTGCCCAGCCACCGAATTTCTCGTGGATCGAGATGTAATAAATCGCTACGCAGATAAAGAACGTGATACCCAACCAAAGCAGAGCACCCCAAGTGCCTGCAAGATTCTCTGTATACCACATTTTGTCCTCATACCAAGACGAGACTTGGTAAAGCGTCCACATCGAACCGGTGAGCATGGCACGTGTGAACCAACGCTCAGCTACCATTCCAGCCACAATGAGGGCCACAACACCGGTTAGGAAAGCGGCCCAATAGCCAACATAGCCATGGTAGCCTTCTTCCGAAGTCATACGGAACTGGTCAATGAGTTCAACTGAGTTAAAGTGCCAGAGAGAACCTGCGAAAGCAAGAACCCAAACACCGAGAGCACAGATGAGTGGGGCAGATGAAGCATTCCATCCTCCCTTTTCACTGACGAAGGAAAACCATCCCTCTTTCCCTGCTGGGTTAGCAATGCCTCGTGCAACCAAGCCTATGAGAAGACCTAGTGCTGCAAACATAGTCCAGGATGCAAAGAAAACGTAGGCTGTTGCTGTGCGGCCGTAACTAAGGGTGGACTCGGTTTGTCCGTTCCCGTTGACCAAGGTTGTTGGCAAATCAGCGAAATAATCTCCGGATGCTGCAAGAGCAAGCCAAACACCAACCGCTGAGAAGATCAGCATCGTGTTCCATTCGTGTCGCCCACGCATGTCGAGATTGGACCCGAACAGAAGAACGAAAGCAAACATAAAGGCGGCTAAAGCACCAACATCTGTGAGCATGTACAATAGTTCTGCGCCAACGATGGAAACCACCAACACTCCGAGGGAGAGAAGTGATGTGGAGATATTGCGTTGACGGAGAATTGCACGAGGCACAATGGCCAACATGCCTGCGATGGCGACGACAATCATCGGCATCAAGTTATTTACGTCCATATCGAAGGAAATTCCCACGAGTTGCATAGCGGCAATAGCCAGCAATACAGCCAGTGGGGCGAAGAGCCACCCCAAGGCAATATTAGGCTGTGCTGCCTTCATATCTTTTTCATCATTCATCTTGTATCCCTCTATTCAAGGCTCAGCCTCGAGGCTGATGCATTTTGCCCACTTGCGAACCCCTCTTGAAGGTGACGGGTTTAGATACAGTCACTAATGCCTATCAGTACCCTTTTTACCCGTAATTGATGGCTTTGTTGTTGTGTCAAAATCACTCGCCGGAGAATGCCCGGAAACCTATGTCCGTCCGGAAGTGACTGCCTTCAAGTTCAAGGTCGTTCAAAAGTTGGTACGCAGACATCTGAGCATTTTTCAGCGAACCAGCCATTGCGGTGCAAGATAGGACACGGCCTCCGCTGGAAATGAGTGCGCCCGAATCGTCTTTACTCACCCCTGCAACATTGACCCAAATCTGACGGTATGATTGGTCATTCAATGCTTCTTGAAGGCCATGAACAATTCTTCCTTTGATTGGTCGAGCCGGGTAGCCCTCAGATGCTAAAACTACTGTAAGAGCCGAAGATGAGTCAAAGTCAACAGCCGATGGGTCGAGAGTGTCCGTAGCGGCACCGAATAACATTTGGAAGACATCACTGGCGATAAGAGGCAAGGTTACTTGGCATTCAGGGTCTCCGAATCGTACGTTGAATTCAACAACATATGGATCATCATGTTGGTCAATCATCAATCCAATGAACAGAACACCCCGATAGGGAGTTGCTTTGTTCGATAAATGCTCATGCATCGGAATGACGATGCGATTGAGAATCTTATCGTACACGCTGGAGGTCACGACGGGAGCGGGGCAATAAGCACCCATGCCGCCGGTATTCGGTCCCAAATCCCCATCAAAAGCACGCTTGTGGTCTTGACTTGCGGGGAGGGTAACAAACGAATGGCCGTCCATAACTACCAGCATACTCGCTTCTTCGCCGGGGAGAAATGCTTCCAGAAGAACCAAGCCGTCGGATTTAATCGAAGATGATATGAAATGCCGTGCTTCATCTCTGTCAGAAGTCACAACTACGCCCTTGCCACCAGCCAAAACATCTCTTTTGATAACCCAGGGATTTGACCCAAACTTGTCCAAAGCAGCTTCAACATCGGATTGGGCGTTGAGTTCAATGTAGTCCGCTGTTGGAACACCGGCTTCTTCCATGGTCTTTTTTGCATGCAATTTGGACCCTTCAAGATGAGCAAGTGCGGCTACGGGTCCAAAACACGGAAGCCCTGCATTAGCGCACATGTCCGCAAGACCTTCGCACAATGGTGCTTCAGGGCCCACAATAATCAACGAAGCCTCTACTGAGGAACAGTATGTCACAATTCCCGAATTTGAAGCATCTTCTAAGCGGTGATTTGTAGCAATACGAGAGGTTCCGGCATTACCTGGGAGGCAATGGATTGCAGCGACCAAAGGTGACTGACTCAGCGCCAAGCAAAGAGCATGCTCACGTCCGCCACTGCCCACGACGACGACTGTTGCTCCATCCATGGTTGAACTGGTCCGAACCCGACGCATAAGTTCTTCGCGGGAGACTTATCCCTAATAATTCTCAAAATAGACGAAGTCTTATTCACTCGTGTCCTGTGAACCAACCATGCGAACAACGTTTCGGCCTACTGCAATCATTCTCGTGCTTCTCCTCTTGGCGATGCCCTTGACCGCTGCCGCCCCACCAACGTCAGGCGATGACCAGACCATATCTACAAACGAGAATTGGGGCGAGGATGCTGCAATGAACGGCCACGTGACAGTTGCTAACGGTTCGACATTGACGGTGAGCGCCAACATTACCATGGGCATGGATTCTTCGATAACCGTGGAAGAAGGTGGAAACCTGATTGTTACCAACGGAGCCTTGTTGAGCAATGGGCTCAACTCTGGAATCCGAGTAAATGACTTTCTGGCAACGGTCTCCCTCAACTTTGGAGACATCGGTCAAGAAGGCATCGTACAACTGAAATTTGACCATTCAATTCCTATTGACACGCTGTTCAACATTACTTTAGGAGATACAACTGTCAATGCTTCAACCTCCATGCAAGCGAGCGGTACGACCATCATTGAATTTGATGCAAATTTTAGCGGTGAAAATTTGGTTATTTCCTTTGACTCCTACTATTTCACCCCGACATACTTGTTATGGGCCAAAGCAATCTATGGTGGAGGGACTATTATTACACAGATTGCCCCTGAAATAACGAATACGAGCAACGCTCCGTTGTATTGGTTTCAGTCGGGATATGACATCATAGCTCACGGTAGCCTTTCTGTCATTTCAAGCCAAATTAACGGTGCAAACATCACGTGCGAGGGACTTTGTAACATTGAAGGTTCAATGCTTTCCGGCAGTGCACCAATTTCAGCAGCAACAACTGCTACAGTCACCGTATCTGATGCAACAATCACGGGCTCACGCTCCGATGAAGATATCATTCTTCACGACGAAGCCTCCATCACCTATACCAATTCGCAAGGAACTGGTGGTTCAACTGATGGCTGGATTCGTCTGCTTTCCGAGAGAGTTCTCCAAACCAACATACCCAACGGAAGCCTTGACATTACCGACTTGGGCTATGGGAAATCGGACTGGAACGCCCTCACAGATTCAACAGGTCGTGTCACCCTGGTATCAAACGACCCAACTACCGAGCACAAGAGAATAGTAGAATGGATGAATGGAAACGGAATTGTACAACAAGAACGTGGAACCATCACGCTTTCTATCGGATCATCCAGTTCATGGGGTTCTTACTCCACGACAGTTGATGCACCCACAACCGCATTTGGAACAATTGACCTTCCTCTGCCTTATGTTGAGGTGTCGTCGATTCAACCCGAGGACATTACAGCAACTGTTAACCGCAGCATTGGGGCAATGGTAACCGTCAGCAATACGGGTGATGTTGATACAACTGCAAACTTCCGGTGTTATGTTGATGGAAACGATGCCGATACCCAACCCTCCACGCTAACCGCAACGGTTGCTGCAGGTGAATCAAAAGACATTCCAATCGTTTGGTACATGTACAAAGAAGGAATGCAATCTCTCAACTGTAAAGCATTCCTGCCTGTGACCTTCTCAGAAATTGGAGACATGGTTGCCGATTTAAACGGGACAACCTCGGATGAAGTAAATTGGGTTTACGCAGAAGAAATCGAAGAAACTCCGTACATCATTTACATCGTTGCTGTCCTTGCATTCATGGGTATTGCTCTCGTAGCACAACGTGGGGTCAACAAAACATACGATGAGGTCCCGGAATTGCCGGATGACGATGAGGAAGAAGACGAGGATGAAGCATCCGAGGAATCTCCGGAATTGGAAGAGAAGGATGACCCCGAAGAAACAGAGGAAGCATCTGAGGAATCTCCGGAATTGGAAGAGAAGGAAGACACCAAAGATACTGATGAACCATCAGATTCAATTTATGATTTGGTTGATGAAAGTGATACTGAAGAATCCGAGGAAGAGGAATCCGAAGAAGACACAGATTGAATTCTTCGTTTGCTACTCTATTCAATGAGTAAAGTCACATGAAGACGTCTTAATGTGCTCATCTTTGACGGAAGCCACTTTCCTTGTTGGAGATTATTGATGACATCCTGGTTAGCAACCGTGAACTCGCCAAACTACTCGTTGTGGAGGAATCGGTCACGCCTAACCTAGAGGGCTTGATTTGTATTATCGTCCTAAGACCAAGTCATTAGAATCAAACACAACAGCAGTCCATAATCGGAGCATGGTGAATATGGTCTTAGAATATGTGAATTATTACATTTACAAGGATGGTCCAAATCAGCAGGTCGGATATGAATGTCGAGTTTCTTCAGTACCACCATCCCAATTAAACTCCCAAGAGTTCACAACAGTGAAAGTTGTTGAATGGTCACCTCCAATATTTTGATTGGTGACGGTAAGTGTGAAATCATAACATCCGTCTCCGTCATAAAAGTCCTCAGATTCAATGTATTCAAATCCGTCATCATCTAGAGCAGTCCCCGACAAATACACAAATCCAAATGCATCTCTAGTTGTTGCTCCAGAATATTCAGAGGTCCATTTTGCAAGATCTCCGTCGAGGGTCACTTGTGGATGAGTGTAGCCCGAGGAGCCGCTTTTGGAGACCGTGAGTGTGTAAACTTGCTGACCTGTGAATTCTCTAAACTTACTTCCGCCATCAGAAGTCGTAGCTGCATAACTGTGCTTGCCATCATCCATTTCTTTTTCACCATCTGCAAACAGCCCAACAAAGGCTTGAACCCGGATACCCTCGATTTCAGAAGAGGCATCAGTGCCGCTTGATCCTTCGTCGGTTGAGACATAGGGGGTGAATTGGACTCCGCCGTCAAGGGCTTGGCGAGTGAGATGCCTGGGATTAATATCTAAATCAACTTCATTGCCGTTTGATGATGTTGCATGAATGGTGTATGTCTTTATTATACTCCCGTCATAATCTTCAGTATTACCGTCAAAGAAATCATCGAATGGAACATTGAATCGTTTTAAATCATTAGCCATGTCTCCAGATCCTTCCCAAAGAATTTCGCCATTTGATTGAATATTGAGCTCAACCGATTTGAAACTCCCTCTAATTGCAAAATCCAATTCATCATTGTCCTCATCGACTATCACATCAGTAACAGCAATGTTTGCATTGGTTGGGAAGAGCATAACAACAGCGTATGGACCACTTGCGATAAGTAAGGCAACACCAATGCTTGCATACAACTTAGGCTTGTTCAGTCCACCACGCATGCGGTCTGCTTGCACAATTGCTCCGATTCCAAGAACCAGAACAACACTGACAGCGAGGAATCCCCAGGCCCCGCCTTGTAGAGAAAGAATTGCCCCTAGGAGAATGACAACCCAACCACCAAGATTGAGTTTCATTGCAGTGTCGGGATTTCCTGCGGGTGAAGAAGATGAATCTGTTTTTGACTCAACTGGCTTTGGAAGCGCTTCTGCTTTCGTATCTGCTTTGACTGGAGCAGGAGACTCTTCTACGATTTCTGCATCTTTCACAGCATTTGCTTTGTCCAGTAATCCACCCATAGTACATCCCCGATATCTTCTCGTTACGGTGATGGGATTATGAAACCAACCCCTCTAAGTGTAAGGGAAGTTGTGTTTCTAAGACGGCGTGTTAGAGGCCGGGAGCAGCATCACGCCATTCCGAATCGTCTTCTTCATTGTTCAAACGACGACGTCCAATGGCTGCACCAGCGAGGGCAATCATGGAGAGTGAGGGAACGACCTCAAAGCCAGGAAGGTAAACACCACGGACATACACCGTGATCATTTGAGATTCTGTGTTACATCCACTGTTTTGACATGCAAACTCTGATTCAGCGTAGAATTCGAGGACGTGATATGCGTCAGACCAACCTTGGGCCTTTGGAGTACGGACCATGATTCGGGCAGTCTCAGGAGCGGTGTTGGGCTCAATGGTTACGACTGTTTGTGGAAGGTTGACAGTAAATCCGGCTTCTTCTAGAGAGTCACGGGTGTTTTGTGTCACGCCGATTTTCATACGGTCAATCTGGTTCCCAAAGTTGTAGACCTTGAACTGGAAGTTCTTGTCGGTCTTCGGCATAAGTTGGACAAAGGGCTCAACTGCTTCAACTTGAACGATGCTGAATTGCATGATGTTGATCAAAGCATTGACTTGAGATGAAGCTTGGTTGGGGGGTGGGAGATTGTTCAATTCTTGAACAGAGGCGGAGACAGTAAGTTGACGGGACTGCATTTGCATGTAGGGGTTTGCCCTAACGACGACTTGGAAGTCAACTTCCTGACCAGCACCGACATACATGTCACCGGGGGCCGCAGTTGCAAGCCCGTCGCTTGTGACTTGAATAGCCACCTTCTCAACGTATGCAGTTGGGTTGGAGACAGTACAGGTCGTGTATCCGGTCAATGTTGCGCCGGGTTTGACCTCGACTTGAATTTGACCGGGTGCGCAGGTCATTGAAATAGCCGCACCGGAGACTTGCGCAGATGCAGGCACCGCAACAAGAAGGAGCGAAAAGAGGTAAATACTCATTAAAACTATGACGCGTTTGTATGCTGACATTGTCTCACCTAACAGTCCTTCCAACATACCCCACCTCATAACCGTTATGGGCAACTTGTGCGAAAAATGAATTTTCGTGTCCCCAATTGACATCTGTGGATGGGCCCGAAGGGAATTGAACCCCTGACCTCCCGGTTATGAGCCGGGTGCTCTAACCTACTAAGCTACAGGCCCTGGCCCGAGGGGCAACGGTAGGTGAAATGAACCTTCTGTCCAAACTCAATCAAAATGAGCAAGAGAGGATTGTGTTGGCTTTATCCATTCACGAACCTTCAACTCCATTTCGTCACGAATGGACTCGGGGACGAAAACCATTGAGCGCTCGTCAGGTTGAGCCAACGAACGAATCAATGCTGAATGTTCCGAAGCATCCCTCCCGTCTTCTAATACAATCCCCTCGACATAAGGCAAATATCCTCTCTTACGTATGGTGGCTTGAATGACATCAAGTTCAGGATTGTATCCGGCTTCTTCAATGGCCTCCCGAAGGCGTGGAAGTATGATTTCACTCATCTCAATGGTTAGATCATCAATCCGTAAAGATTTGTGAAAGTCCTTGCGAGATAATAACCTCCTCGCATATCCGGATAGCGCTGCATCATCATGGCGCGCCCACCGAGGCAGTGCCACTTTGACGTGAGCATCGTTAAGCGAAGCGTATTGCAAGGCTGTGAGTTCAGGGTTCAGCAGCATTTGCTCAAGTTCTTCGGTTAGCGTCAATGAGCCCTCTTGTGCGAGAAGACGCGCCCTTTCGAGCATGTTCACCAAATAATTCTGAGTCAACATGTTGACTTTGTGGAAATATACTTGCTGATACATGTGATATCGAGTCACCAAATATGCTTCAATGGCTGGAAGACCCCACTGTTTGACGAATAATCCTCCATCGTCTCCAACGCGAAGAGCTCTCATGACTCTGGCGCTGTCAAAGCCACCGATTTGAGCCCCAGTGTTGGCTTGGTCACGAATCATGTAATCCATACGGTCAACATCAACTTGGCTGCTTACGATTTCCTTCAAAAACTTAGGAATAGCAATCCCTTCAAATTCATCGCTACCGTCCATGATCGCAAAAAGGCGTTGAAGCCGTTGTTTACCAAGTACTTCCTCTACGACAATTCCAATAGCGGTTTCGTTGGATTCAAGCATGCGCCGGCCCCACGATTCATGAGAAGCAAACGTTGCATAAACTCTTGGTGTTTCCAAAAGGTGAGAGTAGGGTGGATGTCCAATATCATGGAGCAAAGCCGCCAGTTGAACCAACTCAGCATCTCCATCGCTGATGATTCCTGGGTGAGCCGTCTCAAGGTGATGGATGAATCGGCCGGCGAGATGGTAGGCGCCGAGCGAGTGAGCAAACCTGTTATGGGTTGCAGCAGGAAATACATACTCACATGTTGAAAGTTGTTGAATCGAACGAAGCCTTTGAAACTCAGGCGTATCAATTATTTTCGCATGATGTGCGGGGACTAAAATATCCCTATGAATCTCGTCACGGATGACGCGGTCAGGTGCAGTCATATTGTGAAGGCCTCATCGCACCATGTTAAAGCAATTATCGGTGAAAACCTCCTTCTATTAGAATGAGAATGAATAAACACATGGTCCATCTCCACGGTACATGGCCGATGCAGTAAAGGGACTAATGGACCGCATCACCAATGAGGATCCTGAAACACGGGGTCAGCAACTTTGGGTGATGTTCGCACTTGCAATGTTCTTAGTAGCCACATTGAATTGGTATGCTTATGTGAGGGAGCCTGAAACCATTGAAATCAGTTCCCTGCTTGAATACAAAAATGAAGTAGTCAAAGTCGAAGGCACACTCATTTCATGGGTTGAGGACCCGTACTCTTCGGGAGATGACAGAATTGATGCAATTATTGACGATGGCACTGGAGTCGTAGAAGCTCGCTGGTACAGGCCAGGAGATATGCCCCCGATAGGAACCAATGTCACTGTTATGGGGGACGTCATTGAATATGACGGCAGAATATGGCTTCAGTCTCTTGGAGCTGGAGCATTTGAATTCTCTTCTTCCGATTATCCAGAGGTACAACAACTCGCACTAGCTGATGTTGCTAAAGACCCTGCTAAATACGCAGGAGAAGTGATTCAACTGACGGGCTTTATTGGTGAATCCATTAGTCCAGACAGCACGTTCACTTCTGCCTATCTTGGCGACCACCCTAATTATGGCAACTCAGAACACCAAATGCATTTGACCATTCGCTCAGCAACTGGAACTTGGATTGAAGTAACATCTAAGGTTGAAATCCAAGGAATCTTGTCATACCAACAACGTGACCTGCGTTGGAGCCTTCAAGTTCAGGGGACCGATATACTCGTGGACCGAGCCCACACCATTAACATCCCACAACTTGATTGGAGTGCAGAAGCAACTTGGAGTTACCAGGCTGGACAGACCATCGACATGTCAGGCATGCTCCTCACAGGTGAAGGCGACTGGAGATTGATAGGTCCAAACAACAGAGAGATTTGCTTGGTACCTAGCGATGAGGACAGGGCCAATGAAGAGGCTTCTTCCATGGACGGCACCATCCAAACAGTTCGTGGACGATTGCTGTGGTCTACAGCATCTTCAGGCTGGTGCATTGACGCCAATGAAGGAACTTCGCCACAACTTGTCAATCCAGAAACACCAATGAATCTCCTCGCCATGTTATCAGCAAATCCTGTAGGTATGGTTGCAGACCCTAGTGCAACCTATACCCTTTCGGCTTACGTCAAGTACGCCATTGAACCATCTGTTGAAGACGAAGAAGGCTACCTTGTTGACTCAGCTGCGTATTCTCCGGGATGGACAACCGTGGCTGTCACCTTCCCGAGCCCACGAACTTCATGGCTTGAAACAGGGCAGAACGTCATCGCCAATGTCTCGGTGACATGGGACGATGAAGACATGCGAATTCGTTTGTTAATTCACGACTACACATTGGGCACGGTCCCCTCCGCACGCACGCTGCTTTGGGACGATGGTGCCACACAGTGGAGTTACTCCAGAGACCAAAATGTCATGATCAATGGCAAAGCAATGATGGAAGACGGTCAATGGAACCTCTACAGAGACGGTTCAGATCAATCCATAGTGCTCAACACAAAACCACAGTCCATCGGAACTGATTCCCTGCACGCAGACCAATCGATGACATGGACAGGACGGTTCAGACAAGTACAGAGTGCAGACGGCATGAGTTTGATCTATTCTCTTGACAGTGCGGATGTACTTGACACCGACGGGGACGGCCTCGGCGATACGCTAGAAGATGGATTAGACGGCTATTCTGCCCTCAACGAGGACAGTAATGACGATGGTGTCTCGGACCGAGTTGAATATGAATCATCACAAAGCAACTGAGGGATGAACATGCTGGAAGGATACTTTTTGGATTTGGCTTGGCTCTATGGAGCCTTGTTCTTCGGTGTTGCGATGGGTTCGCTCACCGGACTCATTCCTGGGTTCCACGTGAATAACGTCGCTCTAATATTGCTCGCACTATCTCCAGCACTACTGGATTTGGGCATTCCTCTTTCTGCAGTAGCAGCAATTATTGTATCAACAGGAACGGTGCACACGTTTCTGAATTACATCCCTTCCGCATTGATTGGAGCACCTGATGGCGATACGGCGTTATCCTTACTTCCTGGCCACCGCATGCTTCTTTCAGGAAACGCTGCGAGGGGAGTCGCATGGTCTGCTCGTGGCTCACAACTCGGACTCTTCCTTTCCCTTCCGCTTATTATCCTTGCAAGAATCGCATTTGGACCAGAACTCGGATGGTACGACCAACTCCGTTCAGTACTACCGTTTGTGTTGCTGACCATCTCTCTCCTCCTCCTTGCGACTGAAACAACCCGCCTCGATTGGCCTCTATGGATTCAACGATTGACTGGAGGCCGACTGGGAAGAGACTCAAGATTCGTTGGATTCATTGCAGCATCGGCATTCTTCTTACTGGCGGGATTGTACGGATGGGGCGTCTTTACGCTACCCGCCCGCTCACCCATCGGTATGCCGGATGCCAGCCTGCTCCTGCCAAGTTTAGCAGGTCTGTTTGGAATTGCTAATCTGCTCGACATTTACGCAACGACATCTCACTTGCCCCCACAAAAGGAGAATTGGGAACTCCCTCCTGCTCGCCCCTTGATGGTACCCTGCTTCTGGTCCAGTGTTGCTGGAGCGAGCATGGGTGTACTTCCGGGAATGACTGCGTCCCAAGCTACTGTCCTTGTGATGGGTGGACGCAACCTTGCAGCCAAAGCACAAGGGAAACAAGGGTACGGAATGGATTGGGAAACCCGAAGATTAACAGAAATGAGCGATGATGAGTTGTTAGAAGTCGCCAAAGCAGAGGCTGCAGAAGGTGTAGAAGGCCCACAAACCAAACAGGATTTGGAAATTATTGCAATTCTATCCGCCGTTAACACTGCAGTTACCGTCATGGTTCTTGGATTCCTTTACATCATCAGCCGTTCCCGTTCTGGTGCCACACTCGCTCTCAAGATGATGTATCCCATTGAAACATGGTCAGCCCTAGAACCCACTTCTGATTTCATACGTCTCCTTGCGGTAACATTAGCCGCCGGATTGCTCGCTATGCCAATGATGCGCTATGTGGGTAAAGGGATGCTAAAACTTCACGCAGCAATTCCACTCCAACAAATGGTCATGGGCGTCATTCTCTTCGTTGTAGCACTTGTATGGCTCTCAACCGGCTTTGTCGGTATTGGAGTTCTCATCGTAGGGACCATCATTGGTTTGCTCCCTCCACGAATTGGAATTCGCCGTTCTCACGGAATGGGAATTATTCTTGTCCCAATTATGATTTACACCTTCGCACAAAAATTCGATTCCTTCGGATTTATCTGAACCCAAGAACGTGATATTATGAATAACCGAAAACTTGCTCTTGCCCTAACAATGCTCTTCCTTGTCTCATTAACGAGCCCACTTGCTCAAACAAATCTTGACCATGAGTCGAGCAGCATGCCCGCTAACGGTCGCTCAACTGCTTGCACCAGCGATATTTGTCTTAACGAAGTCATCCCAAACCCAGGAGGTGCTGATGATGCAGCATGGCCAAACGGTGAATGGTTTGAAGTGTTCAATAACGGGTCAACTGATGTAGATTTGACCGGATGGAAGGCAGTCAACAGTGGAAGTAAAACTCTGAATTTTGATGCGAACACGATCGTTGGCTACCAGGCTGGAAACGCCTCAACATGGACCATCTCGCCTGGCGAATATGTAGTCATAGCAAGGAACGGAGACAGTAGTTTCTACCTCACGAACACCGGAATGACCTTGTCACTATACGACCAAAACAACAACAACATTCACGAAGCAACATGGACTGCCGCCACCTCTGGAAAGAGTTACGAACAAGACCCAACAAATGCATCAGCAAATTGGATACAAACCGGTTCACCATCACCAGGCCAAGTTAATTCGGCTGGCGCAGCAGCAGTGATGGTTCCATCAGACCTCGTCATCAGTGAAATCATGGCTAATCCTTGGCCTTCTTACGATAATGAATCATGGCCTGGTGGCGAATGGGTTGAATTGTTTAACACAGGTTCATCAGACATTGACTTGACAGGTTGGAGCATCGAAGATGCTGCAGGAAATCTTCTCCCCGTCGATGCCTCACACTTGGTGAATGCGACAGCATCCCCTTCGAGTTACATTATTTCTCCCGGACAACACAGAATTGTAGCCGTTAACGGAAGCAGTGCATATGGGATCCTCAACAACGGACCAGAATCACTCACACTCAAATGGCCCAACGGCACCCCCTCGCAGGAAGTGTCCTACTCCTCCACAGTTCAAGGATTCTCATTGATGTCAATTAGTCAAAGCAACGGGATGTGGGGTCCTGCACCTTACCCGACACAAGAAGGAATGAATCCTGTTGAATTGATTATGATGCCAACACAAATGAACGACATCCAGATCTCCGAAATTCTCGTTAATGCAACAACAGAAGGTGCCGCATTCCCTGATGGTGAATGGATTGAACTCCACAATACTGGTACGCTCGAGCTTGACCTCATGGGTTGGTCGTTGATCGACGGCATGGGTAACGTCACCTTCCTTGACCCAGCAACCTTGGTATTCAATTCATCTCAAGGTTCAACGGGAATATCACCAGACCAAAGGAGACTGGTCCAATTCACCGGAGATACTGAACTGTGGGACAATTATAACCACATCATGCTACGGGATTTCACTGGTCAAATCCAAGACACAGCCAAGTATGTCACAGATCATGGCGAGGATGTCGCACTCATTCGTTCTCAAGCCCCTACAGACCCTTGGACTCCGGCAGCATGGAAGACACCGGGCCAGCCAGAACCAGGAAGCGTTGTATCGGATGGATATGTACAATTTTCAGAAGTGCTGCCTGACGCTGTTGGAAGTGACAGCCAAATTTGGCCGAAAGGCGAGTGGCTTGAGCTCCACAATTACGGTGACGAAGATATTGATGTTGGTGGCTGGAAACTCCAAGCCCCCTCCCGAAGTTTGACACTGCATGAATACAACATGCCACTGCAATCCACCTCAGTCATCCCAGCCGGAGAAGTGGCTCTAATTGCACTCAATGGAACAAGCAGTTTCTATCTCAAGCATACCAGTGCCGACTCGATTGGATTGTTGGATATGGCAGGAGCAACTGTGGACACTATATCCTGGTCTTCTACCGCCGAGGGAGAATCACTCATTCCTCCAAACAGCACCCATGCTGGTGTTGGGCCGTCTGGAGCCATGAACACTGGAGATTGGAAACAGTCTGCATGGGCAACGCCAGGCGAACTCAATCCCGTATGGCCAGCATATTCTGGTTCAAGCAACGTAAGCATGACCGAAATTCTACCGTACTGTGACGATGAATCAATTGACCCAGACGCAGATTGGGTTGAACTTTTCAACACGGGAATGGAAGACATCAATCTCAGCCGTTGGTCAATCGCGTCTCCTGAAGACCATCGTAGATTCATGCGCCCCGATAGCATGTGGGCAAACGGCACTACAACGAATTCAACCCTCCTTGCTGCAGGAGAGCGTGCCATATTTTTGATGGATGATGATGTTCTCTCAGGACTCGGAGATAGTGCAGAATTACTCAACCCTGACGGCGACCTTATTCAGAGTGCAAGTTGGACCTTAGAAACCGATTGTCAAACGTTGGAAGCAGGACCTACCAGCAATGACCCTTGGATTCACACACTATGGCCCACACCTGGAGAGGCTGAACCAGATGCAGGTAATCTTGCAAGCCCTGACGACCTCCGTCTAACTCGCTTAATGCCCGACGCTTCATCCTCAGTATCGAGTACAATGGAGTTCATTGAGATCACCAATTCAGGTGACAAACTTGCAGTCATGGACGGTTGGAACCTACGTACCACTTCAAGTTCAGGAGTGCCTTACGACACCACGTTTGTGAATTTCATGATTCAACCCGGGACTGCGGTAATCCTTGCGAACGATGCATCCGCAGTAACGCTTTACGAAGACGGGATGGTTGTTGAACTTGAATCTGCTCTCAACCGAAGTTTCTACCTGACAAACTCGGGAGCAGCAGTTCAACTGCTTGACCCGTCGGGCAACGCTGTTGATACGGTTGTTTACGGAAACGGCCCGGTTGATGTCGACGGCTGGAGTGGAATTGCTTTGGTTGAACCCGTTACAAATTTGGATAATCTCATCTACCTGCGAGGGGATGGCTGTGGTGACGCACCTGACAGCGATGTTGTTGCAGACTGGCATCACCGATGGAGTCGCCTAGGCGGAAGCAATTTCTGTCTTGACCCGACCGTCACCAGTTCAGGAAACATCACTCCACTTCTTGCACCAGAATACGGTCTCGCTGACCTCCTTGCTTGGATTGCCGGTGCCGAAGAATCCATTCAAGTCCACATGTATCAACTCCAAGAAGTGCATCTCGTTGAAGCACTCATAGAAGCCGACCAGCGTGGCGTTGAAGTAACCGTCGTCATGGACTACGGTGACAACTGGTGGCCTGAATACGACTTGGATGCTAACCATGGAATGGCTACGACCATGCTTGCTGCTGGCGTAGACGTATTCTGGTTTGGAGACATGGGGGAAACACCCTATGCCTACATTCACAGCAAGGTTGCCGTACGAGATAACGAAAGCGTTTGGATCGGCTCAGGGAATTGGAAATCATCATCACAACCCGCACCAGGAAACTCCGGAAACCGGGATTGGGGTGTCATCGTTGACGATGCAAGTTTAGCGACTCTAGTTCGCTCTCATTTGGTGTTCGATGAATCCTCAGACCGAACCCACATCACGGCTGTAACCATGGCCGATGCACCATCGGGTTGGACGATGCCCCAATCTTCTCCTATCGTCGGAAACCTTTCGACACCGATTAGCGGTGCGTTTGATGCGACATTGTTAGTTTGCCCAGACAATTGCATCAATGAATTGGTCCAGATGTTGGACAGTGCTGATGATGAAATTCTTCTTTCCTTGCAATACCTCGACATGGATTGGTCCTACGGCTGGGGAGAAAACCCCATTGTTTCTGCTCTAGAAGATGCAGCGCAACGTGGTGTTAAGATTCGTCTGATTTTGAATGGGGCCTACCTTGACGAAGACATCCAAAAGGTCGTTGACCAGATGAATGAAGACTGGAATGCAACCCAAGGCTACGACACAAATGCTGTAGTCATGAGTGCAGGAGATGGCGTTAACAAATTGCATAACAAAGGCGCAATTGTTGACAAAGAAGCCGTTCTGGTCTCGTCCATCAATTGGGGAGACTCCGCTTTGGTTAGAAACCGAGAGATGGGGCTACTCATCAGCAGCAATGATGTCGCTTCGATTTACATTGACTCATGGAATGAAGACTGGCAACGATTAGACCCTGAAGTAGACTCGGACCAAGACGGACTAAACGATGAGTGGGAAACCATGTTCGGCTTGAACCGAACACGAAGAACAGTCATCGGACAATCGTACGACGAAGGAATGTTTGACGCAGATGCAGATGGTCTCTCCAACGAGGCTGAGCTTCTTCATGGAGGCGACCCGCTCAATCCTGATACCGATGGAGATTGTATCATTGACGGCATTGAAGTTGCATGGGCCCAAGCTACGATTCTTAGTACCACCATCGCTGATGTTACGCCTCGTGACGCACTGAACAAAGCAGACGCTGACAACGATGGAGAAAACGAATCTGATGCGCTTGGCTGCGACCTAGGTGGAATCGAAGTGAACCTACCAACCAACAACAACAGCAATACCGATACATCATCCCCTGACGAAGATAACGATTCGGTCCTTAACGAACAAGACAAGTGCCCGAATACACCAGCTGGCGCCGCTACAGATCCTGACGGATGTTCTTCCAAACAACGGGCAGAATTGATCGACGATCCAGGAGAGGATACCTCTGCGGAATCTGGTGAGACGTTCTTCCTCGGATTGATGATAGGTGCGCTCATTCTTTCGGGAGGAGCTTATGTTATTCTTCAAAACAAACGAAGCGATTCTGAAGACATCAAGGACAGCATTACTGCTGAATCCTTCGCCATGGCTCAAGTCATGCCTGAAGGGGAATCAGCGGCATGGGAAGCACCTGTCCTGGACGCATCGGGGCCAACGATTACGCCAGAGATGATGGCCATGGTTCCTGGCTGGTCTCAAGACATGGTCAAGGATTATCTTCTCCAAGGATGGACAATGGACCAACTCTCTAATTATTACCAAGAACAGGTTGTTCAACACGGTCAAACAGAATAACATTCAAACGGGACCGTGTGGACCATTCATCATGGCCATATCGTATCGAAGTAGTAATCCTGTCCTCAACAACAAATTCATGGCAGCACTTACCGGTGTTGAAACCATGAGCCTACAAGGAAGCCTGCGAAAAATTGGGTTGCTTCTAACCATGACGATTATCTCTGCATTCGCCACCGCCTTGATTTGTTTGAATGCTGGCGAAAACATGTTTCTCTATGCGGGCATATTCGCTATGGTCGGTTCGATTGTTGGTTTCATTCTTGCCATTATTACGTTTGTAAGTCGTCCACAAAATCCTGCGGCTTTGATGGGCCTCTATGCGCTTTTTGAAGGTATGTTGGTCGGAGGCATGTCCCTTGTTCTTGAGGCACAATATCCCGGAATTGTACTTCAAGCAGCCTTCGGAACCGTAGGAATTACCGCTACCATGTACGTCATGTATTCATCCAGAATCATCCGCCCAACACCAATGTTCAACAAGGTCATTGGAGGTCTTGTCATGAGCATTATGTTCCTCTACCTAACATCCTTTATTCTGCAGATGTTTTCGGGATATGATGTACCCTTCCTCCACAGTTCAGGGCCAATTGGAATCGGACTTACCCTCTTCATTTTAGTCGTTGCTTCTCTCACACTCATCAGTGATTTTGGATTTATTGAAGCAGGAGTTAACAGTGGTGCTCCAAAGAATATGGAGTGGTATGCTGCATTTGGCATCCTCATCTCACTCATTTGGATTTACATTGAGTCGCTAAGACTCCTTTCCAAGATCCGAGCCTTTATTCAGGAATGAGACAATTATGGCCAGGGATATTCCAACCGTTGACTTCACCTTAGCTCAATCTTCTCAGGAAGACGAGCGAATGGAGTTTGTTCGTCAAGTAGGAGACGCACTCCAAGACATCGGTTTTTTCGCCCTTATCAATCACGGAATAGATACTGAACTCATCATGAAAGCATATGACCAATGCGACCGTTTCTTTGAATTGGATGATGTCACCAAGCGTTCGTATCTTCTCCCACAAATCGCTCATCAACGTGGGTATACAGCCTTCGGTGTTGAACATGCAAAAGACAACCCTGCACCCGACCTCAAAGAATTCTGGCAAACTGGAAGGGCCTATCCAAGCGACGGCCCTGCACCGACCTACCCGCAAAACGTATGGCCGAATCAGCACGCCCCAGAGTTCCGGAATGTCATCGACCACCTCTACACCGACATGGAAGTGCTGTCAATGCGGTTGCTTGAAGCATGTTCACTTTACCTTGAGAAGCCCGCAGATTGGCTCCCAAACATGGCTGAACATGGAAATACCATCATGCGAATGATTCACTACCCCCCACTTGACGCTTCGATGCCCAAAGGTGCGGTTCGTTCTGCTGCGCATGAGGATATCAATTTCATCACACTCTTGGTGACCGCTACGGCTGATGGACTCGAAGTAATGGACCACGACGGTTCTTGGATTCAAGTCAAAGGAGACGAGAAGGCAATCATCGTTGACTCTGGAGACATGCTCCAAAACCTCACGAACGGACTGTTCCGTTCCGTTACCCACCGAGTCGTTAATCCCAAAGATTCCACTTCCCGCAGATATTCAATGCCGATGTTTGTCCATCCAAGAAACGAAATCGACCTTACGCCGCACTCTGATTTCGTAGCAAAAACTGGTGGAGTCGTAAACTATCAAAGTATCAAGGCGGGAGATTATCTCCAGCAACGCCTCCGTGAAATAGGTTTAATCTGAGGTTGAGAGATGGACGTCGCTCAACTGATCGAATCTGTTGTGGCTAAGCAAGGTCAAGACCACGCGCTTCTTGACGCCTTTGTGAATGGAGTAGCAAGTGGAGAAGTCCGTGTGGAAGACGCAACGGCGTGGCTCAAAGCCGTACACAGTTTCGGTTGCAGCGTGGAAGATACCGTCCAGCTCACAAAAACCATGATCGCTTCTGGAGCCCAACTCAAGTGGGGAGATGGACCTCCTGTTGTCGACAAGCACAGCACTGGTGGAGTTGGTGACAAGATGTCATTGATGCTCGCACCGGCACTGGCTGCATGTGGACGCAGAGTACCAATGCTCGCTGGAAGAGGTCTTGGCCATACGGGTGGAACCATTGACAAATTGGAATCCATTCCTGGCTTTAATTGCAAACTTAATCCTGAGGAAATGAAAGAAACAGTCAACGCTGTTGGGTGCTGTATTGCGGTACAAAACGACGCTATTGCTCCAGCCGATGGAGTCCTCTACGCAATACGAGATGTTACGGACACCGTTGATAGCGTCCCACTTATCACTGCATCAATCATCTCAAAGAAAGCAGCAGAAGGACTTGAAGCCCTTGTTCTTGATGTGAAATGCGGAAGCGGGGCCTTCATGAAAACAATCGCCCAAGCAGAAGAATTGGCCACGTCCATGGTACGAACCGCAACGGGCCTCGGCATCAAAACCATCGCACAAATCACCTCCATGGAACAACCGATTGGCAGTCATGTTGGAAATTCGTTAGAGATTATTGAGAGCATCCAAGTCATGCAGGGAAAAGGCTCAGTTGACACCAGGAACCTTGTCATTCTCCAGGGCGGCGCACTCTTGGCTATGACTGAGGATGGGCTCAGCATAGAGGATGCAAACAAGCGAATTGAACAATCACTTGACCGGGGTGATGCCCTTGAAGTATTCAGACTGATGTGCATTGAACAAGGTGTTGAACGGGAACTCGCTTCTATTCTCGTCAAAGACCCCAAATCCGTACTACCGTTGAGTGAACATCAAACGACAGTCCTCTCGCGTCAAGAAGGACATGTCGGGAGCATTGACTCAATGGCTGCTGCACTGCTCGCCAAGCAACATGGAGCCGGACGGTATGCTCTTGATGATGTGGTCATCCCAGAAATCGGTTTCATTTTCCATGTGGCGCAAGGGTCAATCATCGGGGAAAACCAACCCCTACTAACCTTCCATCACAATCAAGAATTAACCGATTCAGAACATACAATCCTGCAAAACCTTGTTGAAATGGTGAAAGTATCCGTGCCGACAGTTGAACGCTTGTTGTCAATCGTGGACTGAGGGTGGCGAAGCCGTCATAAAGGGGTGGCCTGTCGCCAACCTTGCCGATTTAGCTTAGCTGGTGGAGCGTGGGACTGTTAATCCCAAGGTCGTGGGTTCGAGCCCCACAATCGGCGCCATGATTTTCAATTCAATGGGGATTATTCCCATTCAATTGTACCAGGTGGTTTGTGCGTAATATCGTAGACAACTCGGTTCACAGCACCTTTGACGGTGTTGGTAATACGCGTGCTGATCTTCTGCAAAATACTGTGAGGGATTTCAGAATAACGAGCAGACATTCCGTCCATCGACTGGACTGCACGTACGACAATGGTCTCACCGTATGCACGTACATCTCCGTGGACACCTACGCTGCGAACCGGCAGAAGAGCGGCAAAGTACTGCCATGGTATTTCCATTTCACCACGCTCTGCAGCGGCTTCAAACTCTTCCTCAACGATGGCACACGCCTCTCGTACAACGGCAACACGCTCAGGTGTAAGTTCACCAAGAGTGCGGACAGCAAGGCCTGGCCCAGGGAAGGGTTGACGCTCAGCCACGTTGATTTCAAGATGGCGAGCAAGTTCACGGACTTCATCCTTGTAGAGGTCACGTAGTGGCTCTACAACCGTCAACGTCATGTCCTCAGGAAGGCCACCAACGTTGTGATGGGATTTGATGGTGTCACGAACACCGCCACCGGATTCAATCCAGTCTGGAGCAATGGTTCCTTGGACGAGATATTTCGCTCCACATTTCTTTTGCTCATCTTCAAAAATTCGTATGAACAGTTCACCGATGACCTTTCGCTTTTGTTCAGGCTCAGTGACACCTTTGAGAGCCTCAAAGTATCGGTCGGCAGCCTTCACTGTCACCAAATTGATTCCTTGTTCTTCAAGGAGAGCTTCGATTTGTTCTGTCTCATCTTTCCTCATAAAGCCTGTATCAACATATACACAGTGAAGCAAATCGCCAACTGCTTGGCTTGCAATAACTGCAGCCACAGTTGAATCAACTCCACCCGAGCAAGCGATAATAGCGATGTCATCAATAGTAGATTTGAGGGATTCAATACTTTCTGAGATGAATTCCTCAGTATCAAACATTTCAGGCACCGCCGTTGACATCACGGTCTTGGGCTTTAACTCGCTCAATTTGGTCCAATTTGTTTTGTTCCAAAGCAGCTGCATATTTGGGGTGGATGAGTGCGAGCATCTGGACTGCAAGATATCCTGCATTGTCTCCGCGGTCAACACCAACGGTAGCCGCTGGGACACCAGGAGGCAATTGAGCAATGGAAAGAAGTGAATCAAATGGAACCTTTCCACCACATGGGACACCGATAACAGGTTTGGTGGTCAGCGCCGCAACTGCCCCTGGTAGAGCCGCTGCAAGTCCCGCCATAGCAACGAAGATTTGACAACCGTCATCCAGAGCATCTCCGACGATTTCTTCAACGAATTTTGGAGACCGGTGAGCGGAGGCAACACGCAATTGGTAAGGAACCTCGAACAGTTCCAAAATTTTAGTACACTTTTGAGCAATAGGTAGGTCCGAAGACGAGCCGAGTAGAATCGTTACATCCATGCTACCCTGCCGGCGCGGGTGGTTCATTTAGATGCCTCTTGATGATGACGGAGAAAATGCCTCATTCTTCAGCATCTTCACTGTGAGAAAAGGTGGGGAAATCGCCCCACTGGACGCCCCAATCGTCTTCAGAAAACGCTTCGTTTTTTGTAGCGAGAAGTTCAATGTTCAGGAACAACTGTTGCTCGTCCTTACTGCCGTACATGATAGCTGTTCTTGCACCGATTGTTTTTGATGCCATGATACCACTTTTCCATCGAGCCGAAACAATATCCCAACCTGTCATGCAATGCTTAACTTGAACCAACTCTTTTGCATCCCATGGACGCTGGTACACCTCATGATCGCAGGCTGCAAGACCGTTGAGCGAGATGAAGAGATAGGGTACTGAGCCGATACAGAACGAATACCCAATCCACCACCACTGGGAAAGTTCACCGAGGTAGAGAACAACAAGAACGATTACAGAAACGCCAAGAAGCACACCACTGAGTTGCATTTTGGAATCAAACTTACTCCCCTTACGCTGAGCGTATCCACTAGCAAAGGTCAGCAGCAGTAGGGCCTCGCTTACGGCAAGAAGAGGAAGTCGGAAGGATTCGAATCTGTGGAAAATGAGCATCATGCACATGAAACCAACTGGTAAAAGGGCCCAGGCAAATAAGAACAAGGTGGCAGTGAAGTCTGCTTTTGGAGGAATAGAGTTCCACCCAGGTCGCTGACGTTCCTCCACGGACATATGCCTCGCTGGGGATTTTCACATTAGCACTTTCGCTTAACTTCTTCAATCATCAAAGGGATGACGAAGGCAGAGGTTACGAGCGGCGTAGACCTCATCGACACGGCGAACAGGAGTTGTTGTTGGAGCAGCATGCAATGTTTCTGCGTCAACCTTCAGGACTTCAGCAAAGTGCTGTGCAAAGGTATCAAGCGTGTCCTTGGATTCGGTTTCTGTGGGTTCAATCATCATACATTCCGGGACAACCAAGGGGAAGTAAACGGTAGGTGCCATGTAACCTCGGTCGAGCAGACCCTTTGCAACATCCATTGCGGAGATTCCAAACTGTTCTTTTGCTGGCTGCATGGAGAGAGTGAATTCGTGCTTTGCTACATCAGTTTCTGCACCATCTACGAACAGATGGTCAACGCCCTCATCTCGAGCAGCCTTGTGGATGGCATAACGAAGGTAGTTTGCATTCAATACTGCGTGTTCGGACATGGTGGTCAATCCTGACCCGTATCGCCTGTAATAAGCCCAGCAGCGAATGACTGCTCCTGCGTTTCCGTGCCATTGCTGAACCTTACCTATGCTGTGGGCTGGCTCTCTCCAGTGGTACCAGAATTCATCGACAGCAGTGGATTGTTCTCCAGCAGTTGGAGCGCGACGGTCAGCAAGCGGACCCGGTAGGAATTCAGCGAGATGTGCTTTGACTCCGATTGGACCGGAGCCTGGCCCTCCACCGCCGTGTGGCTGTGAGAAGGTTTTGTGGAGGTTGAAGTGAACAGCATCGAAGCCCATCAATCCGGGAGATGTGATTCCAAGGATGGCGTTGAAGTTTGCTCCATCATAGTACATCTGCCCACCAGCATCGTGGACGATTTTACTCGCTTCAGAGATGTCGGCTTCAAACAGACCTAGAGTATTTGGATTTGTAATCATCATTGCCGCAGTGGTTTCATCGGCTACCGCACGAAGTGCATCAAGGTCGATGCGACCATCCACACGGCTTGGTATTTCCACGATTTCAAAACCGGCCATAGCTGCACTTGCAGGATTGGTACCGTGAGCTGAATCTGGAACGATAACCTTCGTTCTTTTCGTGTCGCCTTTCAAGCGGAAGTACTCTTGGATGCAGCGAACTGCTGTGAATTCACCTTGAGCACCAGCAACCGGTTGAAGCGTAACTTGGTCCATACCAGCGCAGACTTCCAGCATATGTTGCATTTCGTAATAGATCGAAAGGAGGCCTTGAAGATGGTGTTCCGGCTGATGAGGGTGGATGTCTGCGATGCCAGGGAGTTGTGCAATGACTTCGTTCACACGTGGGTTGTGCTTCATTGTGCAGGAGCCAAGCGGATAGAATCCAGTATCAATTCCAAAATTCCTCTTTGAGAGCCATGTGTAATGACGCACCATCTCTGGTTCAGAAAGGCGAGGCCAGCGTGCTCGCTGGCGCCGAACGAGTCCAGCAGGAATGGAAGGTTTGGTAGCAGTTTCAATGCTCGGAGGTTGACTGTAACCGGTGTTTGGAGCACCATTATGATTGAAAAGGTGACTCAAGCACTCACCCCCTGATGGCTTGTCCACATTGATAATTGAGCCGATAAGGCTTCGATATCTTGCTGTGTGGTTTGGTCTGTTGTCGTGATGAGAATTTGATTGGTGATGGATGGATACCAGCGGCCAAGGTCAAATCCACCAATAATTCCGTTATCGTCAAGATAGGCGAGACAGGCTTCAGCTGAACCTTCAATTTCAATTGCGAATTCATTGAAGTGAGGTGCATCGTGAACAATTTTTACACCTGGTGTTTCAACAAGAACTTCCTTTGCTTTCTGACAGGCAGCAGCGTTTCGATAAGCCAGGTCATGCAAGCCATCGGGACCAAGTAAAGCCATGTGCATGGCGCCCATTAAGGCAATGAGAGTCTCATTGGTACAGATGTTTGAGGTTGCACGGTGGCGACGTATGTGTTGTTCTCGGGTTGAGAGGGTGAGGCAATACGCTTCTTTTCCGTCAACATCCACAGAACGGCCTACAATTCGGCCAGGCATCAAACGGAGGTAGGGTTTGCTACAAGCGAAAATACCGTACAGTGGCCCCCCTGCAGTCACAGGGCTTCCAAGGGGTTGGCCTTCGCCGACGACAATATCTGCTCCATAGTGGCCGGGTGCTTCAACCATCCCGAGCGAAACGGGTTGGACTCCAACGATAAGCGCCGTATGTTCGCCTACGATCTCTTTTGTTTTGGTTAGACCTTCATCGAGTACGCCGAGCGGGTTTGGTTGTTCAAGGTAAACGCCACATGAGCCAGCAGCGTCGTTTAAGGAGTCGAGATTGAGTGTTCCGTCATCGTTGTGTTCGAGTGTCTTGATGGTGATCTCGGCACCTTGGCAGTAATTTTCCATAACCGACATTTTGTCGGGCGAGGTCAATGATGAAACATAAACAGTATTGGGTTGAGTTGCTTTTCTGTTATGAACACGAACTGCGCAGGTCAGGGCCTCAGCGGCTGCAGTGGAGCCGTCGTAGAGTGATAGGTTTGCAATTGGAAGTCCGACCAACTCAGAGATAAGAGACTGGAATTCCCACATTGCTTGCAACATACCTTGGCTAACTTCAGGCTGGTAAGGAGTGTAGGCAGTCAAAAATTCGCCACGAGTCACAAGCTGAAATACAGATGCTGGAATGTAGTTGCGGTACAACCCAGCTCCCAAGAAGGAAGTACGACTGCCCATAGAAATGTTGGCTCCAAGAAGGCGGCGGGCATCGCTGAGAATCTCTTCTTCGGATTGCGGAGGGCGAAGCGGAAGGGGACCTTTGAACCTCACATCATCGGGAATATCCGAAAACAAATCTTCCATATTTTGGAGACCCATTGCCTTCAACATTTCATCTTCACGGCCAAGGTTTGGAAGTTGGTCAACCATTGGAATCACCTCACCCTACGGGTGTATGATGAAATCCATGCGCGTCCCGCTCATAATGCATTGCTTTGAACCACATGAATCGAGGGAACACCTCATGGCGGTGGACTGTCTCGCAAAGTCATGGTCCGAGTGGCGATGGTAGTGACCAATCCATGTGCTCCGGACCCGAGAGTTTTACGTCACGCCAGTTGGCTTGCCAAGGCAGGATACAGGGTCACAGTCCATGCATTTGACCGAACGGAATCTCACCCACTGAGCGAGAACATTAACGGCGTCAGAATCATGAGATATCGCGTGGGGAAGGTCCCCTACGGAGGAAGCATATCCACGCTTCTTGGCTTGAAGAAATTCACTCGCCAAGTTCGCGATACACTCCTTCATGAGCCCCCAGGATTGGTGTATTGCCACGATGCAGATACCCTCAAAATTGGAACTGCTCTAAAACGTGCTAAGTCAGTGCCTTTCGTGTTTGATATGCACGACCTTCAACACACATGGGTTCGAATGGAATCTCCAAATTCTTTGCCAAGGACTCTCGTTAGTCGCAGATTCAAACAAAAGATGCTGAATCGTGCAAAACACGCTGAATGTATCATCACATCAAGCAAAGGGATCGAAGGGGGTACGCAACGCGGGTTTGTTGAATGGCTTGCTCATCACGGTCTGGTTGGAGAAGTTGTAGAGAATCGCCCTATGCCACCCTTCCCTGAACCATCACCTGGAGCAACTGAGGGGTGGACTGTCGGATACCTCGGTCGGATTCGTGACTTAAAATCGTTTGAGCTGCTTCTCCGAAGCATCAAGGAATTACCCGTTTTGGAGCGGCCCAAACTCAGAATTGCTGGGGATGGTACAGCAGCACCAAAGGTACGACGAATGATGATGGACGCTGTAGAGGCCGGAGAGATTGAAGCAACGATTACCGGGGCTTTTACGAGCAAGGAATTCGGTGAAATCATACAAGAAATTGATGTGATGTACGCAATGTATTCCCCTCTTCGGGGAAATATCATTCAAGGAGCAATCCCTGTCAAAATGTTCGATGCTGCTGCCCATGGAGTACCGAGTGTCGTGAACGATGGATGTTTGATGGGTGAATTAGCAACGTTGGAAACAATGGGTATCTGTGCAGAGTGGGGCAACCTGGATTCAGTGAAAAATGCCCTGTTAAACTCCAAAGGAATGAGCGTTGAATTGAACCATACCGGCGAACGTGAACAGTTGCGATGGATGGCTGCAATGGAACCAGTTCTGAGTCTACTTTAGAAAAACGGCGGGCGGACAACAACGGCCCGAACCGATTTGCGTGGACTCGCAACGATGAGAACTTCATCCCCTTCTTGGACCCCATGCAAATAGCCGATACCGATCCCAAGATTGTCCAGGCTTGGAGCAGGAGCGCCAGATGTAAGTCGGCCCACAGATTCACCTGAATCAAGGACGACTTCTTTTCCTGGACGTGGAAGAGGACCCTTCTCTACATACCGCACACCCCACCAACGGGCATCGTCTTCAGAATGGCCTGTTACACGGTGGCGTCCAATGAATTCATGTTCGAGATCCAAGCCAAATGGGACGTTTGTCTCCCATGAATCTCTAGCAAGGAAGGAGGAATCAGCCTCTTCACTAAGCGGAGGCCAGCAGAAATCCACACCCGAGAGGAGAAAACCTTTCTCCAGCCTCAAAGTATCCCGGGCTCCGAGTCCGACCGGTGTTGCGCCTGATGCGATCAGTGCCCTCCAAAGCACCGGTGCATCTTCGTTTGGAATAAAAATTTCATATCCCGCCTCGCCGGTATAACCAGTACCTTGAATCCAGCCTGAAATTCCTAATGGATTCTCAGTTAATTCTCGCCATTTGAACCGAGCCGCATGTTGGTCGTCACCCATAACAGAAGCGAATATTTCTCTCGCTTTTGGACCCTGAAGGGCCAGAATTGACATTTCATCGGAAAGATTCTCCAAAACTACCGAACCATCTTCTGGGAGGTGTTTTGAGAACCAATTCCACATCACATCAATCATTGAAGCGTTTGGAACTCCAAGAAGTTCAGTCTCATTTACAACTGCGAAAATCATGTCGTCAATCAGGTGGCCGTTCTCATCGAGAAAGTGAGTGTAAGCACATCGTGTGGGCGTTATAGCAGTCACACGTTGCGTAGCCAAACCCTCAAGCCATTCACGCACATGGTCTCCTTTGAATCTGAATGAACCCATGTGTGACACATCAAATAAACCTGCAGAGCGACGGGTTTCAAGGTGCTCTTCTTTAATGTTGGAATACCAAATTGGTAGTTCAAAACCATGGAAATCGACCATGTTCGCCTCCAAAGCGAGATGTTCGTCAAAGAGGGCAGTCCGTACGGGTGGCTGGTCGCTCATAACCATCGGAAAACGGCCCGTCAAATAAACATCGGTTCAACATTCCATCAATTCATGGAGGGCAAACCACGCAGGATTTCATCTCCGTGTCGTAGAATTGCGGCGACCAATCGGTCAAGACTTTCAGTGGTTACATTTTGATTTGAAATAACTGGCCGAAGAATAACATCGTCACCAATATTGCTCCGACTCACCATAAACTGACCCTCTTGAATCAGGCGATTTCTCAATTCCCCATTGAGTTCGTTAAGGTCCATTTCCGTACCTGAAGGGGCATATCGGAAACATACGTTTGTCCACATACGAGAGGACATCAGTTGTAACGAAGGATGAGCATTGACTGAGGATTCAAGATGTGCTGCAAGGTCCATGTACCGGTCTACCATCTTCGACCAACCCGCATCTCCACGAACTCTCCATTCAAGCCATAATTTGAGGGCATCGTTACGCCTGCCGCATTGAAGCGAATAGCGTCCAAGGTCATCATACTCAGCATCATCTAAAAAGAGATAGTGAGCAACATTAGCATGGCCGCACAAGGTCCTGAGAACTTGAGGCTTCTTGATGAGGAAGGTACTACAGATTAATGGCAAGCCCATCATTTTGTGAGCGTCCCAACAGATACTATCGGCCTTTTGGATTCCATCCATGAGCGTGCGATGAGTGGGGGAAAACATGCAGGTGCCGCCCCAAGCTGCGTCCACATGGAACCAAAGATTGTGCTGGTGGGCAATATCTGCAATGTCGTCAAGAGGGTCAAATGCGCCTCTAACGGTAGTTCCAGAGGTTGCAACAACGCAAAACGGTGTACGTCCTTCTTTAATCGTAAATTCTATTTCTTCCCGCAGGCTTTCGGGGCGCATTCGTCCATCTTCATCGCAACGAACCTTAATCACATTTTGATGGCCGATTCCGATAACATTTGCCGCCATTAGAACAGAATAATGTGATTCAGCAGAAACGAACGCAACCATGTTACTTCCATCAAAACCAGTTTTAGTTGAACCTGGGATAGCATGTTCGCGAGCGCAGAGCATACCGATCATGTTCCCGTTGGAGCCACCTGTTGTCAGGGTTCCAAAACCATCTGCGAAACCAACAATCTCACACATTCTTTTCAGAACTGTTTGCTCAATGAGGGTTGCGATAGGCGATAATTCAAACGTGTACATGGAATTGTTCGTAGCAGATGCAATGATCTCGCCCGCCAGTGCAGGTAACGACAATCCACCCCACAGCGGATTCATGAATTCTGCCCTGTGTGTTTTCACGCTGTTTGCGATGAACGTGTCAAGGTCATCGAGAACTGTATCCATTCCTAGACCTTCTAGGGGGACTGCAACGTCCAGCACTCTCTTCAAGGAGGCTGCGCTTTGGGCAGGATTGACCCGTTCGTTTTGATCTTTAGAATCAATGTAGTGGACCAAGCGATTGGCAATTTCGTTGATGAATGCCTCAGTATCCATGTTGGTCTCCATGTGACGGGCATCACCGGAGACTTATGAGGCTGATTGTAAAACTGGTTCAAAAAGGAGATGAAATATTTCGCTTGTAAGTGATTATCTCGTTCGAATTATGGTTTTTGAAACCGACTCGCAAGCCAATCTACTCTTTTTGCCTAACAGGATATTCATAGTGAATAAATGTTGCATAGAGTCCCAATAAGGTGGTGTGATTATTACGTATATCATCGCCAAACCACTGAGGAACATGCGCATTCTTTCTCAAATCCACTCAACATCAAATCCCATATTAATCGTTCAGAGTCGAAGCACCTTTAGTTCCAAAATGGTATGATTTAGCCTACTTTTCACCACTTTTTCAATTCACATTGCATATTCTTTCAGCAAGTTTGAATAAAGAAGCAGTGTTGGGAGAGAACATGCTAGGCACGATTGGGAACAAATGGCTGGACCGGCTCCACCAACAACTTGCGAAAGAACTCCGAGCAAACGGATGGTCTCAAATGGAGATTGCAAAAGCCACAGGCTCAACTCAGAGCACCGTATCACGGCAAATCACCAAAGTGGCTCAAGAACTCGGGGCTACCGCAGATGAGGTCACAATTGACGGCTGGGCACAAGAACTTGCACATTCAATGACCCAGATGGGGAAGGAATCCGAAGTAATTCGTCAGCGACTGATCATTGAATTCCAATTTACAGGAAATCAGAATATTCGATATGACAAAACGCTTACCGGCATGAACCTTGACGCGGACCAGGCTTCAGGAGCAATTTTGAGGAGACTTGAGTGGTCTGCTGGTCGATTGGATTTGAAACGACTTTCTTCTTACATGCCTGCCGTTGGCATGAATATGGCTGCTTGTACAAATCAAGCAACTACGGTGGAGGAAGTAGCCGCATATCCCGGTCGAATGACCGTGGTTGAAGGAGTATTGCGAAGGCATGAAACACCTGTATTTGGAGCCTCCAATCACCTTGCTAATCTCCTCATGCGTGTTCGTGAAACGGACAGCAGCAAAACTGCAATTCTGAATTTGCGACCCCCAATGGTTGATGGAATGGTAGACCAAGGTGACCTTGATTACATTTCAGACGAACTTGGGTTTGAGTTAGGATTCGCACCAAAAGGAGAATTGCAACAGCAACACGGAACTCTTGACATCCTCATTGATGAAGGTGCTTTTGGGTGGGAGCCTTCATTATACATCTTAGGAACAACTACATCCGAACTCGTGGAACGCTGCCACGTCATCATCGATGCAATGAATACGGAGTGAACAAACATGAAGGATCGTATATTTTCCTTGATACTCTTGCTCTTATTCGCACCGCTAAGCGGATGTTTGGAACCTGTGACAAATACCAACGACGGCTGTACAGTCCTCGAAACAAGTACCTCAAATTCATCCACAGTTCGTATCCTAACATACGACATCACTGCCTTTTCTCAATCCATGCTAGATGAATTTACCAATAGCACCGGTTACGAGGTAGAACTCATTTTAGCCGATGATGCTGGAGGAATTCTAGAACAAATGTTGCAAACCCAAGGAACCCCGCAATCGGATTTAGCTGTTGGACTAGACAATACCTATCTTCAGACTGCCCTTGACTTTTGCTTGCTTCAACCTCACTCAACAGTAGCTCCATCGCTTGATCCGTCAGCCATGGAACCGTATTCCGGAACGTACGCTTTGCCCTTTGACCAGGGCGACGTATGCCTCAATGTAGATGAACATGGTCTAAACGAAACCGAGCGAACACTCCCTGAAGATTTGTGGGAACTTACCGGTCCGGAGTGGAACGGAAAGACCTCATTCCCATCTCCGGTAACCTCTTCGCCAGGTAGGGCGTTTATGATTGCTACAATTGACTACTTTGAGCATGATGAGAACGAAACTACCAATGCTTTTGATTGGTGGAACGCCATGGCTGAGAATGATGCACGTTTCACTTCAGGCTGGACTGAGGCATATGAGATTCACTATTCCGGTGGATACGGTGAATGGATTGACGGCCATATTGGTGACTCGCTCCTCACTGTGTCATATTGTCATTCACCCGGAGTTGAAGCATACTACAGCGGCAACAGCACCCACTCCACCTCAATTACTCTTGAGCGCTCCACCTTCCACCAAGTTGAATATGCAGCCCTGACAAACGGAGCCACTAATGTCAACGGAGCCAATGCCTTCCTTGACTTTCTCCTTTCTGAGGAGGTGAATCGGAACATGCCTGAAAACAATTTGATGCTCTCAGTCCTTGAAAACCCGACATTCCCTGATACTGATGGCTACTCGTGGCACACAGACACGCCTACGATGAACGCAAACGTATCGATGGAACGCATTGCGCAAGACATGGAAACATGGTTGAGCCAATGGCAAACCGCAACCCAGTGAGATGAATATATGGCGTTGAAGCAACGCAATACTGCTCAAGCAAATGTGATGCATACAGTTCAATGGCTCACTCTGTTCTGTGTCATTCTTCTTGGGACCGTTCCCCTCATTCTAGCCATTCTTCGCCTTTGGAGCGTAACCCAAGTATCTCCGCTGGAAGCATTACGTCACTTCCCTGAGCAAATCGGAGCCATGGATGCACTCCGCTTCACTCTCATAGAGGCACTTCTATCGACACTGCTAACTGTTGTTCTTGGCCTCCCCGTAGCGTGGTCATTGGGTCGCTATCAATGGCGAGGAATCCGCTCAAAGCGAGCCCTGTTCTATCTTCCTTTTGTCACGCCACCGATTGTTGCGGCCGCTGGTTTCCTCGCTCTAATCTCACCCGGTGGGCTCTTCAGTTCGTTTGGTTTGGACTTAAGGGGCGAAACTGGATTCATTGGTTGGCTTGCGGAAACCACTGGATGGCAACACCCAGGTCATATGATCGCTCTTGTCCTCGCCCACGCTTGGTTCAACCTTTCTCTGATGATTCGCTTTGTTGAACCAGTCATTGCTCAACTCAATCCTGCATGGGAAGAACAACTCATGATGCTGCCGAAAGGCCAATCCGCATCGGGCCGAATACGCCATCTCTGGTTGCCTGTCCTTGGCCCAAGCGTGGCTGTTGCTGCAACGTATGCGTTCTTTTTTTCTTTCACATCTTTCGCACTGGTCAAATGGTTAACACCCGATTTCAACACGCTTGAATCCTTGCTTGCAGATCTCGGGGGTTCTGCAGGCATCTATAATTACAGAGTTGATACGAGTCTTGGCGTGCTGGCAATCGCTGGACTGCAAGCACTTTTGATGCTAACAATCCTCGCTGGCGCAGGTTTTCTTGAACGAAAACATACCATGACGATTTCAATTCACGAGGAGCATACAAACCGCAAGAAACGTGGAACGCCTCCACTAAAGTCCCGATTTATCGTCTATTTGTTGCTGCTTGCGAGTATGCTTCCCTTTGTCTCGGTTGTTGTTGCGTCGTTTAGAACACGAGCAACCTCGCAGAATGGCCACACTGAATTCCATTGGACGCTTGAGGGATGGCAGCGTGCCTGGACGGGAGACGCATCAACACTTACACTCCTTGAAGCGCTTCAAAACTCTCTCGTCTATGCAGCCCTAACGTTGGTCATTGCTCTTCCAATCGGTTACATACTTGCATCGATGTTTCACAGACTTGAAAACAACGGGAAAAAGCGTTTGGCATCACTGCTTGACACACTCTGTATGATTCCCCTCTCTGCCTCAGCAGTGATGGTTGGACTGGGAGTTCTTCTTGGCCTCCTGAGATGGTACCCTGAACTTTTCATGTATCGCTACTTACCCGTTTTACCTCACGTGATGTTGGTCTTACCCTTCCTTGTCCGAATGCTACGGCCTGCATTTTCAAGAATTGAACCTGCTTTTGAGGAACAAGTACGTCTTCTCAATCTCCCTCCCCTTCAGTCATGGTGGCACAGCAAAGGAGCCTCAATGATGGCGCCTCTTACAATGGCTGCATCCCTCTGCCTAGCCTTTTCGCTTGGCGAATTTGGAGCGACTTACCTGTTGATCAGGGTAGGTTCCTGGGATTCATTGTCCATTATGGTAGACCAGTTGCTAGGCCGACCGAAATTTGACCCTCTCATCATGCCTACAGCAATGGCTGTTGCAGCCTCGTTAATGCTAACAACATTGTTTGTATTATGGCTGAGTGAACAATTGAGAATGAAGCAAGGTGATGCAAATGATTGAACTAAAGAATTTGACAAAAGCATTTGACGAACGGACCTTGTTTAACGGTCTCAACCTTCGTTGCGAGAAAGGAGAAATTGTCTCTATACTCGGCCCGAGTGGGTGTGGAAAGAGCACCTTATTGCGTATTTGTTGCGGCTTGATAGAGGCTGATGCAGGTGAACGCTGGACCGACGATGGTATTATTGAAAACGGTGTGATTTCGCCAACCATCGCCATGCTGTTCCAGCAACCGGTCCTGTTCCCGCACCTCAATGTTGGAAGAAATATCGCTCTTGGCGGAGGCAACGAGATATCCAAAAATGAACTTAGCAAACAGGTCACTGCAGTATTGAATTTCGTAGACATGCCAGGAACTGAAGGAAAAAACATCACGACACTATCGGGGGGTGAAGCACAGCGTGTTGCTTTTGCACGGGCATTATTACAGTCACCCAACGTTATGTTACTCGATGAGCCCTTCGCATCTCTTGGCTTAGAACAACGTCACCGTCTGGCAAGAGATACACGAAAGCGGTTGAAGTCGCGCAGTATTACCACGATTCACGTAACCCATGATGAAGAAGAGGCAGTGATTATGGCTGACCGGGTAATTTCTTGGAAGGAACTTCTTTCATCATCCCAAACCATACCAACTCCTATGAAGGAGGATGAACAAGCAGTGGATAGTGAGGAATGATGATAGGAACACCGGCTGATATCATCAAGTACACTCGCGCTGTACAAATCATTCTCAATGGATACGGCGGGTACAAAAAAGGAAAAAGGGTTGAAACCGATAAACAAATCCGAGATGAAATCGTCCGCACCACGATTCGTGTGCGTCAGCACATGCAAAACATTCACGACCGTTCGGTTGATGAGGATAACCTGAACATTGTTCGCAATGCTCGGTCGTGCATGCAAGAGATCGATGCACTCATCGAAGATGTTGACAAGTCTTCATCTGGAACGCAACATGCATTCTTTTCTGGCCAACGAACCATCTCAAATAAGGATTTGAAAGCGTTAATTGTTCACGACCATGAGATGATTGAAATGGTTACAAACGCAGTGAATCTTTCAAACGATTCTGAACGGGCACAACAACAAGGAAGCGATGAACTGACATCGACCATTCAACGGTGCCACCAAATGATTTCAAGCTGCAGAGGATTCTACAGCGAACGTTCAACACTCTTGAATGGACTCAACAGTTAGAGGGGATACGATGACGGCATTTAGATGGAGAGACAGCCCAGAAACAATAGCACGTTTAGTGAAAACTGAGACGATTAAGACTTGGAAAACAAGTGATGTGACGCTCAATCCTAACGAAGCCTGTGCATTCATTGAAAACGGTAAGATTGGAGATGTTCTAAGCGAGGAAGTCGTTCGCAACGTCGGCGGAGGGTTCGCTCGGTTTATGGGAGATTTTTTGGGACGGAAGGCCAAAGACCGCCGAATGCTCTTTGCGATGACGGGGCCTATGGACATCAGCGTACCGTTTATTCACCCATTAGGGGACGGACAAACTGCGAAAGGCGTAGCCCAATTCCGGCTACAAATTCGCAAGGGTGACCTCCCTAAACTGCTCAATCTCTTTGCCAATAGGCCACCTGTACTTGACCGTGTCAATCTATCTCTTATCATCGGCCAAGAAGCCTCGCACCGTGTAATTGCTCCAAGCCTTTCAGCGATTGAATCACTTCAACAACTGAGAGGGTTTGAACTTCAAGAGAGGTTCCAAATGCGCAGCGACAAGGAACTTCGTCCGCTTCTCCAGACCATGGGATTGACCATGCTAGGAGCCATGCTGATTACCCATCAAACTGACCTTGAGCGTCTTTCTGCACTCCAGCATAGCCTAAGAGCAGCCACAGATACCGAAGGGGCCCAGGCCGAAGCCGAGGTTCAACGACTTGCTCACCGTGAATCAGTCACTCTACGACGTATTGAATGTGAAATGAACATTCAACGAGGAAAGGCAAAAGGTCAAGTTATGATTGAAGTTGAACAAGAACTCCATGAATTGCGCAAACAGGAAGCCGTCTGGGAAGCAGAATTGAAACGAGACCAAGCCCGAGCCGACCTTGATGCAAAGAAAATGGAAAATAAGACTGCTGTCGCCATGTCCTTGTTCAACGAGGTCCAAGAACGGAAAAAGGAACGAATGAAAACTTCCAATGACCTCCAAGAATCCATGATGCGCCTTGCTGCCGAAAACGGCGCACTAACGCCTGAAGTCATGCAAGAATTTCTCCGACAGCAGGGTGGACAAGCCCCCCCTGCAGTTCCCCACCCATGCCCAGCATGCCAGCAAATCGTACAACCCGAGTGGAATGTTTGCCCCCACTGTGGAACAGGACAACAAGGGTGAAGCCGTGACAAAAGATATCGGTACAGTATCACGGGGGATCCTCGAAAAATGGTTTCCAAACTATCTCTCATGGTCACGGCCCCGAACTGCATTGTTTTTACTCTCCATTTACCTCATAACAGCAGCTGTACCTTACATTCTCACGAATCAGATTGCGGCCTGGAGGGGTGTCTCTCTCTTCAATCCTGAAAATTTCATTGATGATATGATTCCATACATGCCTTGGACAATCGTGTTCTACTTTTCGTTCTACCTTTACTTCCCAATCGTTGCCTGGTACGGTTCTGGAGAGGGGCAACGTAGAATAGAGGGATTTTTGTTCCATATCTACCTCACACTCTCAACATTGCTGGCTTGTGTTGTGTTCATTGCCACCCCAGTGAAAGTGAATCTACGAGATCAAGTCACCCTTGATGACGGTCTCTTTGACCCACTCCTCAAATCCCTTTATGATGCCGACCCACCGTTCAATTCATGGCCTTCTCTCCATGTATTCCAGAGCCTACTCATCATCCTTGTCATGCGTAGATGGATGATGAATGACGGAAAGTGGACCAAATTTAGTTCTATTAGTATTGGAATATGTTGGAGCCTTCTGGCCCTATCGACCATGGGAATCAAGCAACATTACATCTTTGATGCAATAACTGGAACGGTACTTGCTCTCGGTGGCTGGTACTTTTGTGTTCAACAACTCAACCAAGTAAAGCGCCCACTGCTTGAGGATTTGTGAGATAAACGGTGAGTCCAACTCCGGCCATAATCATCATCCAAGAGCCGACCATTTTGATCATGCCCGTAGCTCTTCGCAAGAAATTGATCATGACTTGGCGACCCATGCCAACCAGCATGGTTACAATCACCATCAAAATCAGTAAGCCAGCCATCAATCCTGCCACACCAAATGCGATTGCGGTGGTACCGAGTGTTCCCAAAAAGATGACGAAGGGGAGAACGGCGGCTGCCGTACAATCAATTGATGCAGCAGCATATCCAATGCCATAGAGATACATATTACGGCGGGGAGTGAAGGTTTCATCCATCTCTGTTGTACTGTATTTATCGACCCAGTTCTGAACGAATCCCATTACGTGTGACGTGACCCCAAGTAGCATCATTGAACCGAGCACAATGAGAAGAATGGCCACGAATATTGCGATGGTATGGATAATACCGGAGGAAGCGAAAAACTCACCCATGATTAGGGCTAGAATTCCTATGAAGCCGAAGAAGGTCCACATTCCAAGTCCTGAAAGAAGGCCAATGTTGAACGAACTTGGCATGCCTGTTTTCAACTTCCCTTGTTCAATTAATTCATCTTCCCTAGCACCAAGTGAGAGATAGTACGAGATAAATCCGGGGAGCACAGGGAAGGCACAGGGCGAAAAATAAACGAGAATGGACAAGACCATACCGAGGGCGAACACTGCAGCAATCGAAGTGCTGGGTTCTTCCCATCCAATTCTTGAATCAAATGTCTCGGTCGTATCTTCAGAAAGTGCTGTCATGAGGGTCCCTTCAAAGGAAGCCCAACCGTCGGCAGGCGTTCCCGTTGGTTGTTGCTCAATGATGTACCCTTCTTTGTCCAAAATCATGACAACTGGTATTTGTCCTGCACCTTTCGTTGTAAAAAGACGAACAGGGTCAGTTGTTGACCCGTCTTCAAGAATGGCTGCCTCAGTTGAACCAAAGCCTGTTGGATACAATGGGACCGTGTACTCTTTCTTGCTCTCATTCATGTACTCAATGGATTCACTGTACCATGCACCATATGCAAAAATCTTCAGCGACGTGTTGTTTTCGGCTGCAATCGATTGCCATTCGTTCATGTTCTCCTCAAGATGAGCCTGCACGGCGTGACAGTTGCTGCAATCTCGGGCCATCAAATCCAATATGATGATACTCCCACGATGATCGTCAAGGTTGAACCAACCGGTCTCGTTGGTCAGACCAGCTTCAACATCAGAACGGTTGAGAGATTCAAAGACAAGATTTGGAATTGGTGCCGGTTCTGCATCGGATTGGAACAACTCATCCATGCTGTCAAACATCGATAAGGCTGCAAAGGAAATGGATGCAAACATGACGAGGGCGATTCCAAATGCCTGCCATGTTGTTTTCTCCTTGAAAACGCCGAAATCGACCTGGTCAAGAAAGCCCATGTATGCTACTGGGTGCCGGTCGTTCAATAAAGTAGCCCAAGCAGGTTCTCTTTGGTGCTTGTCATATTATTCGGAGTTGTATCATTTCCGTTGCTGTAGCGTCCCAGTTCAGATTGGTATTGTAGAGTCCAACATACAGTGGAGCCTCCATATGGGCTCGGTCGGAATTGAATCTACGTCAATGAACTAAACGTTTGAATTTGAATTGTTCACGGCTGGTTCAATTCGGCCTATGGGATCAGATGGTGGGCTCGGAGAGAATCGAACTCTCGATCTTCGCCATGTGAAGGCGACATCATAACCCCTAGACCACGAGCCCTAGGTAAATCGCCCACCCGCCTCACGGGTTTAAGCCATACTGTCCTCAACGGTGCTGGTTCAGATGGACAAGCCCAACTTCAAGACGTTCATGAGTTGGATGCACTTCCACGAGCATCACAGGCACCTCAAGCACCTCAGCCAGTTCCTCTGCGAGCGTAAGGGGCAATTCAATGCGCTGTGTTGCCCCATCGTAGCGAATCCATCCATCAGCGATTCCCAATTCTTGTTTGAGTTCACTGATATCATCGTTCGCATCTTGAAGTTGGGCAGGAATGGCTCCAAACAGAATGGTATCATCATCACTGAGCACTTCGTATGGTCGCAGTGTAGCCTGACCACGACGCTTGAAACGGTTCCTTAATTGACCTGCATCTTTGTATTTTGCAGTACAGAACTTCAGGTGATACGACTTATTTTGGGCAGCTTCTTTCAACCGCAGAGCGAGTTCTGCAGAACCTTCAGCCGCAGCAGTAATTCCACCGCTAAGATTGAATCCTCTTACGTCCATGTTTTCTTGATTGCCGACTGTGATTTCTAATTCATTCAAATTTAGGAATTCTACCGGGACTGTTTCAAGTTCGTCAAGGAGGGCGAAAAGCCCTTCCTCATTATCGGGCTCACACGGTAGTTCAACACCAACAGTGATGTCATGCTGGCTACACGCTTCCATCGTAGCACGGTATTTGTCAGTCGTCCCACTCAACAGGTGAAAACGGATTTCATCCAACCCGGCTTCGCCAAAATCCTTTGCACGTAGCGGGTCAAACGGGATTGAAGTATAGACGTGAATGTGGTGTTCGGGGCCAAATGCAGCCTTCAGTTGTCGGACTGCTTCGAGTGTTTTCTCCAAATCCAGCATCGGGTCACCTCCGGTGATTCCTGTACCGGTTGCGTTCATTGCTTGGCCTTCCTCGATGACCTCATCCCAACTTGTGCATCGGCGCTCATTTGCAAACATGTCAGGAGTCTCTCTACGGTTTTCGGAAAGTGGGCAGTAATCACAACCCCAATGGCACTTCCCCGTGACAAAGAGAACCAATTTACTTCCTTGTTGACATTGAATGCAACCCTCTGCCTCACCGTCTTCTGCGGGTAGAATCTCGGTAGCCATAGGTAAACTTCGCATCATTCTGCCCCCTTGGTATGCGTTGCCTGAGAGAGCAACCACCGATGAAACCGTCGGTCCAAAGTCAATTCAGGATGGAAGGTTAGACCCAAACGCTTTCCGTCGAGGACCCCAACGATTTCATCACCCAGCATAGCAACTGGAGTGCAAGAAATCTCCTCGGCTACGAATCTTGGCGCTCGGATGAATACACCAGGAAACCCTTCGTCTGTGGAGGATGCTGCCTGAGATTGCATCTCCAATGGTTGATGGGCAAACACATCACGATCGGCTGGAGCGACATCACAGGCATCACCCGATGGGGTTTCAAGAATAACATCAACAATCGATTCAAACGATTGGCGTTGACGACCCCAACCATTTCGTTCGATGGAGGCTTGCAAAAATGGTGTTCGTTGGCCACCAGGTGAAGCCATCAAAATCGCCCCTGCACAGGTGCCCAGCACCGGACGCTCCGGATGGGAATTCATCCAATCAAAGAGCGCTTCCAAAAGCGATTCATGTTGACTGGCGATTCGCATGGTTGTGGATTCTCCTCCCGGTAAAATCAATGCGTCTAAATCCGAATTGACATGGGACGCACGACGGCATTCAACGATATTTAGGTCAAGACCCAACTCGCCTGCAGCACCGCGTAATGCTTCCGCATGCTCATGGCGGGCGCCTTGAAGCATGGCCAAGCCGACACTGAGCATGGTTGCCCCTAACACCTCTTCCCTATCAGTCCAACGCCTGGTGCTGAAAACAAGACATGAGTGGTGGATGTACAATTGACTTCAAGAACCGTCATGCCTGCCAACGAATCATGTCCCACAGTGGCGACTGCTTTCTTGTCCCCGGCCCGGTACGAATGAATGATGCTTGTTTGCAAGCCATGGCTACACCCGTGATGACTGCTCGTGGGCCGGAATTCAGACAGGTTATGGCAGGCTTGAATTCGGGTCTCCGTTATGCGTTTAACCTCAGTCCTTCAGTACCTGAAATGAAGAATCAATCGTGGACTGGTGAAGACGGGTACAAGGTTGTCGTTGTTTCTGGAAGCGGAACTGCGGCCATGGAAATGGTGGTTGCAAATCGCTTCCGTCAAAACGATTTGGTTCTCGTCCCTACCAACGGGAAATTCGGAGAACGTGTAGCACAAATTTGTGAGCAATTCTGTAATGTAAAACATCTCAAATACGAATGGGGGCGCTCCTTTGACCTGTACGAATTGGAACAACAATTGGAACGTAAGTGCTACGAAGCGGTCTTAATTTGTCATAACGAAACAAGTACGGGAATTACCCAAGATGCTGCTGCAATTGCTGAAATGTGTGCGCGACATGAAACATCGTTCATTCTTGACGGAATCACATCTGTCGGAGGAATGCCGGTTCATCCGGCTGAATGGAAGGCTGAAGCAGTGGTCATGGGTGCACAAAAATGCACGGCAGGACCATCAGGGATTGCAGCAGTTGCAGTCAGTCCACACTGCGTGGAACGCATGAACGCAATTCATGCTCAAAACGATAACAATCCACGGTATTACCTTGACATGATGTCAGCTCTCAAGAAAGGGGACGACGACCAAACACCTTGGACTCCTGCGATTAACTTGGCCATGGGCTGGTCCGCATCGCTTGGAATCCTTAAGGAAGAAACCAACGAAGCCCGCTGGAACCGTTGTGCAAGTTTAGCAAAAGGAGTTCGAAATCTGTTTTCTGACTTGGGCTTTGTTCTGCTTGCTGATGAAGGACAGCGCAGCGATACCGTCACGGCAATCATGTATCCAGAAGGAATTGACGACTCGTGGCGCTCTGCACTCAAGGACAAGTACGATACACAAGTCATAGGTGCTCAAGACCATCTTAAGGGCAAGATGTTTCGTGTCGGCTCAATGGGTGAAACTCCAGTTGAAGAAATGGTTGAAGGCTGCATCCGAATGCTTGCATGTTTTGAGGAATTCGGGCTAGAACTTCCAGAAGTTGACGTGAAATCCTATTTCCAGTGAGGGGACGCAATGACACGATGTATCGTATTGGGACGGTTTCAGCCGTTCCATCTTGGACATGCATCCCTCGTCAAAGCCGCAGCCGAGCATGCCGGTGAGAAAGGTGAATTGATCGTGGCCATAGGTTCATCTCAAGCCGAATGGGAAGCGAGAAATCCATGGACCTTTGCCGAGCGAGAGATGATGATTCGCTCTTGGGCGGAAGCAGAACATGTCGTACTCGAAGTGGTTGGCATCGAGGACATCAACGACCCCCCAAATTGGGTGAAGCATGCAACAACAATACACGGAGAAGGAGTGTTGGTCACCTCGGATGAACCTACTGCTCTTCTCTATGAGGAGAGCGGATGGACTGTTGAACGGATTGATTTGTCTCAGCGTGAGGCGCTGGAAGGATGGAGAGTTCGTCAAACAATTCGCATGCTCTCAACAGTTTTCGAGGACGACGCTGCTCGCGAAGTTCTGAAAACAAGCGTTCCACAACCAATCATTGAATGGTTGATAGAAAACGATGCGATGTTCCGCTGTTCCACGTTTGATACCGGCGTACACGCAGGATAATTCAATCCGAAGCAACGACAACTCGTGCAGCAAGAATGACCTTTGATTTGTACAAGTAGCCCTGTTCTAAAACATCAACAACGGTTCCAGTAGGAAATTGTTCGGAAGAAGGAATGGTCGTAATCGCTTCCATTTTGGCAGGGTCGAAAGAGGCATTCTTTGCATCAATAGCGACAACACCGTCCGACTGGAGCTCATGCCACATTTTGTTTCGCAACAAGCGCAAGCCTTGTGCAATTGGGCTCTCGTCATCGGCTTCAATGCCCACCATTGCACGGTCAACATCACCGAGAATGGTCAACATTCTCCGAGCAAGACCCATTCCGCCGTACTGAATCAATTCGGCTTTTTCACCCATCATCCGCTTGCGAACATTTTGAATTTCTGCATCCTTGTAGGCGATTTCTTTCTCTGCAAACTCGGCACGCTCAAGGGCTACTTCCAAAGGATCACGCTCTTCTTCAACCTCGACCTCAAGCTCTTCTTCTGTTGAAGGCTCGGAAATCTCCTCTTCCACTGCTGGTGGGATTTGTGTTTCCACCTCGGTTTCGTCGACCGGTGCTTCTTCAGACAATTCGTCGGACATCAGTTGCCGGTTCCGCGCATGGATTTTGAACCCCACGCTTAGGATGAATGAAGATAGGCCGAGAGATTCCACTCACCATAGCCCCATTTTGTAGCCTCAAGATGTTCTCGTCCCAGAACCCATTCTAAATCCTCTTCATCAGCCGCACGGTTAACTGCATAGACCAGCGATTTTGATGCACGGCTATGTGCTTGGAAGGTTGGAACAATTTTCGGATCGTCTTTTTCATCAATCGATTCACCGAGGGCTTTCCTTCGCCCCATCCAATTCAAAACCACACGGTCAGCATATTCTTCAGCGGCTATACCTTTGAGATTAGCATGGACCTTGTTCCAAATCTGTTGAGTGTAGAGTTCGTGAATGTCTCCGACTTCACTTCGCAAGGCCTCTTCAAGGTAGAGAAACGCACGGCCTTCCCACACTTCCCATTGACCTGGGCTGGCCCACTTCATGAGCAAAAGTAGGCCTTCTTCACCGTCTTGACATGACAAAAGTGCTTCTCGGACAGAGTGTTCTCCCGCAACATCTTGCTCGTCCATCCAGTCCAAGAGTTCAGCCTCAGCATCGATAGCAAAACTGTTGGTCAACTGATGGTCCTGCTCCGGCCGTTGGTCACGAAAAGAGCCAGCAGTCATACCTGTTGCGAGTTCAGCCCAAGAGCAATTCATGAGCAAATTGAGAGTTGGGGTGTGGACAAGAAGTCCAATCATCTCAAGCCCCATGGGTTTGTGGAAACAACGGTCTCGTTTGAGGCCATCGCTTCATACATTTCAAGGGCTATGGGTTCGGAAAGTGCTTTGTATGCTGAACACATGGTATATCCATGCGCAGAATCCTTACAATCCTCTTTTGCCTATCGCTGCTAAGCCTTCCAATGAATGCGAATGCCCAAGTTGCCGGTGCTGCTGTATCCCTTGAATGCTCAGAAACTTACATGCCAACCGACCCTCTTGCTGCAGGAAACGAATCCTTTGAGTGTATCGCAACAAACCCAACAACGTACAACGAAACTATCTCCATTCAAGTTACCGGAGATGGCCTTGAGGTGAACGCTCCAGCCTATCTCAATTTGCCAGCCGGTGAAAATGCAACCTTCTATGTCAGTGTTGCATGGGATGCAGGAGTCGATTCCGATACAGTACGAAGCATTACAACCACTGCAACCGTGACTGCAATGGACGATGTTCCGCCCCCCAATTCTGCATCATCATCAGTCAATACTTTGTTTGACTTTGGACACGACTACAGTGCCAATGGATGTACTACTGATGCAACTACGACCGCACAATACATTCAATTCCAAATGGGCAACAATCTTGGAAGCATCACATTTGAACTGAATCACTCTGCTGCCCCAATTCATGCAGAGAACTTCGCCCTCCTAAGCCTCATGGGTTGTTACGATGACACAATCTTCCACCGAGTTATTGATAATTTCATGATTCAAGGTGGCGATTTCATGAATTTTGATGGAACTGGAGGCCATGCTGCATCATGGCAAGGATTCTGTAACGGCCAGGCCTCCAATAACTCCTCGTGCAGTGGAAGCGGCTCAAATGCTTGGACCATTCCGGACGAAGCAAATAATGGATTGATTCATTCGCCTTATGTGCTTTCTATGGCAAAAACAATGCAACCAAATACCGCTGGCTCTCAATTCTTTATTGTTGACTCTGACGCAGTAGGTGCGGATGGAACTCCTGGAACACCTCATCTAAATGGAGTACACACCGTGTTCGGCAAGGTCATCGACGGCACATCTGTGGTCGATTCAATCAGTGAAATGGCCACTGGACAATACGACCGGCCTGTTGTGGATATTGTAATTGAACAAGCCATGATGATATCCGGTGCAGATGTTGATCTGGACTCTGATGGAATTAACAACGATGTAGACAATTGCCCCGATGATGCAAATCCAAACCAAGAGGACTTTGACAACGATAACATGGGGGACGCTTGCGATGATGACAATGACAACGACTTGGTGAATAATTCAGATGATGCATTCCCGTTTGATGTCAATGAACAATCTGACTTTGACGGCGATGGTATCGGTGATAACGCTGACGCTGACGATGATAACGACGGACTGAACGATACTCAAGACGCTTTTGACAACGACGCCAATGAAACCACAGATACTGATGAAGACGGTATTGGAAACAATGCAGATGCCGATGATGATGGTGACGGAATTGTTGATGAAAGCGACAATTGTCCACTGGTAGCAAATGCTGACCAAGCCGACGCAGACAACGACGGGATCGGTACAGCATGTGACGCTGACGAGGTCGAAGACGAAACTCCAGCCGTACCTGCCCTCGGGCTTGCTGCGACAGGGATGGTCGTTCTCTTAGCCAGCATTATTGCACGACGAGATTGAGTCCATCGGCCCGTTGAAGAGCCTTTTTTGTAAGAGCCTTCAAGAACGACGTGCTGAACCCCGAAGCAGGAGGGTCTTGTCTTGGCGACGATTAAAGAGCAAATCGAATTGATTCGCGCTGAGATCGATAAGACCCAGAAAAACAAGGCCACTAACGCTCACATTGGGAAGTTAAAGGCGAAAATTGCTCAACTCAAACTCAAGGAAGAGAAGGTCGCTGCGCACTCAAAGGCAAGCGGCGGCGGCAAAGGGTTTGAAATTCGCAAATCCGGTGACGCTACCGTTGCGCTGGTTGGATTCCCTTCAGTGGGTAAATCAACCCTCATTTCCAAGGTTACGGATGCACACTCCGAAACCGGTGGCTACGCCTTTACCACGCTCACATGTATTCCCGGAGTCATGGAGCATCGTGGAGCCAAAATTCAGATTCTTGACTTGCCTGGTCTCATCAAGGGAGCAGCGGAAGGAAAGGGACGTGGAAGAGAAATTCTCAATGTCATTCGAAGTGCTGACATGGTACTCTACATCGTTGACCCGTTCCAAGACGGGCACTTTGATGTCCTACACCGAGAACTTCACAATGCTGGACTTCGCCTGAACGAAGAGAAACCCCCCATTTTCATCAAACGAACCGACCGGGGAGGTGTTGAGATCCGCAGTACGGTTGAGCAGACTCACCTTACGAACGAAGAAATGGCAGACATCATCCGTTCCTTTGGATACACCTCTGCTCTAGTCACGCTTCGTGAAGATTCTACCGCTGAACAAATCGTTGACTGTCTCGCAGGAAATCGTATTTACGAAACTGCAGTTATTGCAATTAACAAAATTGACATCGCTACGGACAATGATATCGCAAGAGCACGGGCAGCTTTACCTGAAGAATGGCCCGTGATGAACATTTCAGCCTTCAAGGATATCGGATTAGAAGAAATGAAGGATTTCATCTATGACAACCTTGGATTTATGCGAGTCTACCTCAAGCCACAAGGGCAAGAGGCTGACATGGAAGAACCCCTTATTGTCAAGGATGATTCTACGGTTCAAAATATCTGCATTAAACTTCACCGTGACTTCGTGAGGAAGTTTCGGTTCGCCCGAATTCGTGGTCCAAGTGCTAAGTTTGACGACCAACGGGTCGGTCTTGACCACCAACTCAAGGATGGCGATGTCCTAACTATTGTTGTTAAGCGCTGAGATGAACATGTGAAGGATAATACCTCTCTGACCTTAGGGCATATCATGAACGGAACCGGCTTAGTGCTTACAATCGGTGAGACATCGGAGCATGTTAACACCTCGCTTCAATTTTATTCACCTAGCAAACTCATATTGTTGACAAGTGAAAAATTTGCATCCAAGACACGTAGGAGACTGAGTCACTGGAAAAAACAATTCAATCTTGAAGGAGAGGTCTTTGTGATTGAGGATTTATTCGGCAAGGATGCTGCTTACTATATCATGGAAAAAACATTCAAAGCGATTCATTCTCTTTATGACCAAGAATACAAACCAGTACTTGTGGGAATTACTGGGGGTACAATGCATATGGCGGCGGCGGTGACAACTGCCGCAAATATTTCCTATGCACCTCTATTCTATGTCAAACAACCAAATGGTTTGGAAGTTGTCCAACCCAAAAAAGACGTAATTGAAATGCCAACCCTAACAGCCTTCAACAAGATTATGTTATTGCCCCCCGACGCCCTTCAATTGTTCTCAAAGGTTGCGGACGGAGCATTAGAGGGAGAAGACGTTAACCTTTCTTTAGCAGATGCAAAAGAGATCAACATGCCAGTTGGTTTTTTGGACCACCTAACTGAGATTCGTGTTATGGAGAAGTTAAGCAAAACTGAATATGTTTTCACCAATGCAGGGTCGGTGATTATTCAGATTATTGCAAAAAACCCAAACATCGCAAAGATGTTGGAGTCGAAGAAAATCAAAAACGAGACACCAGATCATTTGTATGCTTGACAATTACTTAGCGAGGAATTCAAATGCCCATATTGTACTCATTTCGTCGTTGCCCGTATGCCATGCGAGCCCGTATGGCCATTGTGCGCACCGGGTTTGAGGTTGAACACAGAGAAGTGATTCTTCGTGACCGACCGGCGCATATGATGGAAATTTCTCCAAAAGGAACCGTTCCAATTTTACAATTAGCTGATGGGACCGTCATTGAAGAGAGCCTCGAAATCATGCAATACGTGTTGAATTGGGACCTCAGTTCGCATGAGCAAGAATGGATTAACCGGAATGATAACGAATTCAAATTCCACCTTGATCGATACAAATATCCAAACCGTTACGATGATGTTGACGAGATTGAGCACCGTGAGGCTGCTTGTTCTTTTCTTGAATCGTTGGAGGCAGAACTACCATCTGGTCACCTAAGCGACGCTATTTTCCCATTTGTTCGTCAATTCGCAAATCATAACCGTGACTGGTTTGACAAGCAGCCGTGGCCGAACGTTCATTCTTGGCTCTCTCTGCAACTTAATTCAGAGGAATTCGGAGTGTGCATGAAAAAGCACAAACAATGGATGCCAGATAAGTGACTGAAGGCGTTGCTTATCCCTCAACGATATTCAAATAATCCAATTGATGGGGCCCAAACATGCCCAAGGAGGAGTCGGTGCATGACGGGCCCACCGTTGATGCCAAACACCCACCTGTTGTGGCCGAATTGCATGAAGAGAAATCTCTGCTCAAGAGCATACAGAAGTACAGAGGGCAGATACTGTTTGGCGTAACTCTGATGCTCCTGCTCTATCGCTGGAATCTTCAATCGGTCAATATGATCCTCATCGTTGTGTTTGTTTTTTGGGGTAGTATCCGACTTCTTTCCACTACCAATCTTTTTTCCTCCAAGATAGAAATTACGCACAAAAGTTCTACCATCCGAAGTGCAAAAATAACCGGGTTCTTGCTTGCTGTAATCCTCACCTTCCTCGTCATTTCATCCCTCATATTCCTCAATGTATCGCCCCAACCAGGAGGTGACCCTGTCATGTTTGATTCTCCAAACTTTGAGGATGGAGCCTTTCAAAATTTAGAAGAATTTGATGATGGAAATTCATCTTGGTGGGGTACACTTGGTGAATTCATGGTGAGTGATTCAAAACGAGCACCAACCACTGTCCTTCCAACGATAGAATACCAATCCATCGAACTCAACGATGGAGAAATTAGCATCACCTGGTTTGGGCACTCTACAATTCTCATTGAGACTACGAATGTCACCATCATTACCGACCCTTTGTTTGGGGAGGACAACACTGATCCGTTGTTTTTCGGACCATCTCCATTTCCCTATGAACACCCGTACAGCCTGAGTGAATTACCCCAAATTGATTATGTGTTCATATCCCATGACCACTATGACCACCTTGACATGGACACCATCAAAGAACTCAGTGATTCGACATTCTTTGTCCCACTAGGGGTCAAATCACACCTACTGCGTTGGGGCATCACTGATGGACAGGTCAGTGAATTCGATTGGTACGAGGAAGCGAACATTACCGATGAATTTCAAGTGGCACTCACGCCAGCTCAACACTTTAGCGGAAGGGGTTTGATGAATATGGATTCTACTTTGTGGGGTTCATGGGTTTTTGAACTTGAAGATTCCACATTGTATTTCAGTGGGGATACCGGATACATGGAGGAATTCAAAACCATAGGTGAGCGATACGGACCCTTTGATATCGCATTCCTCGAATCCGGACAATATGACATTGCGTGGAAAGACGTCCACATGTTCCCAGATGAGGTTGTACAGGCAGCCATTGACCTCAACGCAATGTCCGTGCTTCCCATTCATAATTCAAAGTTTGAATTAGCCCTGCATCCTTGGGAAGAACCGCTTGAACTCGTGACATCGATAGGTTCGAGTAAAAATATTTCAGTCACAACACCAATGATTGGAGAAACTTTTCTTCTCAATCAACCGCACCCGGATGATGAATGGTGGCTCAATGTCTCTGTGGGTACGCCATCCTTCCTGAAGACAAATCCCCTTGTCGGGGTTGCTCTGGCACCATTGAACCTCGTTGGAATCGTATGGATCGTCGCAGGCCGTCAAGCAAAACGAAATTTGGATGATTCCGAAGAATGACTGGAGTCTAACTGGCTTGCAGACGGCAAGGAGATTCAATCCCAGATTCCCATGTCCATTTTTGCATCTTCACTTGCGTGAATTTTTGGGTCCCAACGAGGTGTCCATACGAGGTTGATATGAACTGAATCAAGTCCTTCTGTTGAAAGAGCAGCACGATGCGCTGCCGCCATGATTTCTGGAGCGGCAGGACAACCTGGAGAGGTGAGAGTGAGGTCAACTTCTGCATGGGTGCCTTCATCTTTTTCTTCAAAGCGCACATCGTAAACCAATCCAAGTTCAACAATCGACAAGTCCAATTCTGGGTCTTCAACTTCATCAAGTTGTTCAATCACTTCTTCCTTGGTCACCATCATTAATCCCCTCTGTTTTGACGTAGTTCAGTCATCACTTTATCATACATGTTCCGAAATCCATTTGACCGACTCGGTGTAAGTGTGTTAAGCAGTCCCATTTCTTCTGCAAAAGTTGGTGGGATCAGCACGGCCTGTGCTGGTGTAAGGCCATCGAGTGCGATGGTTAGTATTCCCATCAAACCTTGGACCATACGAGCATCAGCCGCAGAAAGAAATTGAATACGCCCATCTGTGATTCCAATCCGAACATGGGCTTCAGATTGACATCCTCTTACTCGAGTTTCATCATCCCATTGGTCGTTAGGGAGTTCCACGACCTCATCGGCCAATTCAAACAACATCTCGAGACGTTCACGTTTATCTTCAATTGCCTGAAACTCTTCAACCAGTTCTTGAAGGGCTTCTGGATAGGTCATGCAAACTTCTCCACAATGCCTCGTAATTCATCGACCAAGGCTTCGGCTTCTTCCCTCGTGTTGTAAACATAAAATGAGGCACGAACAGTACCTGAAATCCCCAGACGGTGGAGCAAAGGTTGGGCGCAATGGTGACCGGTTCGTACGGCAAACCCTCGTGCGTCCAAAAGATGGGCCATATCTTCGCTGTTGATGGTTGGATGTAAGAACGATACAACTGCCGCATCGTGTTCGCCATGTCGTCCGTAAACGTTCATTCCAAGTCCCCTCAACTCTTCAGCAACCCAAGAAGCAATTTCAATCAACCGTGAATGTTCGTTCTCCAAGTCAAACGTTTCCATCCATTCAAGTGCAGCAGTCCAACCAATAGCTTCTGCGATTCTTGGCGTACCAGCCTCAAATTTGTGCTCATTGGTTTGATAGGTTGAACCTTCAATGGTCACGGTTTCAATCATATCACCGCCTCCCATGAACGGTTCCATCTCATCAAAAGCAGATTGCGTGACCAGAAGTGCACCAATTCCGGTTGGCCCACACATTTTATGTGCTGAAAAGGCCATGAAATCGGCTCCAAATGACTGGAAATCTACTGTGGAATGTGGAAGTCCTTGAGCAGCATCAATGAGAACACGTGCACCAACTGCTTGTGATTTCTCAATGATCTCTTCAAGCGGGTTTCTAACACCAAGGACGTTGGAAGTATGGACAACACAAACCAATGCGGCTCCGTCTAATGCATGTTCAAATGCTTCCATGTCCAACGTGAAATCCTGTGAAACTGGAACATATCGCAACTCTACTCCGCGTTCCTCTGAGAGCATTTGCCATGGAACGATGTCAGAGTGATGCTCCATTTCAGTAAGGACAATTACATCGCCAGATTGCAATTTTGCTCTCCCCCAAGCATGTGCAACCAGGTTGATTGCCTCGGTTGTTCCACTGGTGAGAATTGCTCTGTCTGCATTGTAGCGTTGTTTGAGTTTACTGCGGCAAGACTCGTAGCCTTCGGTTGCTTCACCGGCAAGAGTGTGAACTGCTCGGTGAACATTGGCATTTGATTTCGAATAGTAATCGTTCATAGCGTCAAGAACAACCTGGGGTTTTTGTGTTGTGGCTGCGTTGTCAAGATAGACCAACGGATGTCCGTTGACCTTACGTTGCAATATAGGAAACTGATCACGGAGCATCATTTCACCTCATCAATTCACATTCTAAGTGCACGGTGAGTCGGGTGCGCATTTCGTCAACAAGCGCCTTGGAATTGAGCGCCGAAAACCCGTCTTGCATGAAGCCTTCAATGATCAATGAAGTTGCTTCGTCGGCCCCTAGCCCCCTACTCATGAGGTAGTGCATTTGTTCCGAGTTGACGGGGGAACTTGCAGCACCGTGATTTGCAGAGACTTCATCCGCTAAAACTTCCAATTCAGGAATGGCTTCCGCTCGTGAGCGTTCGGAAAGTAAAAGATTCTTGAACACCTGACCGGCGTCAGAATGGTTGGCTGCCTCGGCGATGGTCAACAATCCGGTTGAGATTGAGTGACTTTCGTCGTTGCATGCAGCGTGAATGTGAAGGTCAGAAGTTGTATGACCAATGTCATGGTGAATCTCAATGTGATGGTCAACGTGCCGTTGTTCATGGCCGTGAACCGAAATGGCTTGTGTCAAACTTCCACCAGTACCCGTAAGTCGGGTGCGTAAATCGTTCTTGCAGCGAAAACCTCCGATTGATAGCGAAGCCATTTCTAGGGTAGCGTCCCGTTGAACGGTCCAGTCTTCGCAACGAAGGAGTTTGGAATTTGCTGATAATTCATTGACGAATCCAATTGCAGCACGAACGTTGGATTTGACCGACCCTGTAATGTGAAGCCCTGCCCATTCAGCTTCCCCGGAAAGATGGATGATAACGGTGACGTCCTTGTCACAATCGAAATGGAGATGACCGACGGAGGTATGACCTGACGCAACAGCGCGAATGTGAACGACTGGTTGGGTGCCGTCAGTGGACAGCGAGATTCCAGTCTTACCAAGTTCGCTCAAGAAGACACGGGCAATTTCACCGTCAGCCATTACTCGTGGCATGCCGTCGGTGAGAACACCGCCTTCATCAATTTCCCAGCGAAAAGGGACTGCATCGGGTATGGTTTCAACGGTTGAAGGGTGAATCCTTTTCCAGGGAGTGTATCTCCACAAATGGTCAGCCCTTGAGGGAAGTTCCATCTTGGAGTACTTCATCCAATCGAACCCTCCATTTCCAGCTCTAGGAGTTTGTTGAGTTCAACTGCATATTCCATTGGCAACTCTCGTGTAAAGGGTTCAAAGAATCCATTGACGATAAGACCCATAGCCTGCTCTTCGGTAAATCCACGGCTCATCAAGTAGAACAGTTGGTCACCTGAAACTTTTGATACACTCGCTTCGTGCTCCAAGTCAGCCGTTGGATTACCAACTTCCATTGTAGGATAGGTATCGGAGCGGGATTCGCTGTCCAGCATCAAAGCGTCACAAACAATCTTTGAGCGGCATCCGTCAGATTTTGGAGTTACCTGCAGCATACCTCGGTAAGAGGAACGACCACCGTTCTTCGATATGGACTTCGAGAGAATGTTCGAAGTGGTGTTGGGTGCAAGATGGTGAACTTTGGCCCCAGCGTCTTGATGCTGACCCTTTCCTGCATAGGCGACAGATATCACTTCAGCGTGGGCACCCTCTCCCTTCAAGAGAACCGAGGGATACTTCATGGTCAATTTAGAACCGATATTTCCGTCAACCCATTCGATGGTTGCTCGTTCATGTGCGACACCGCGCTTCGTCACGAGATTAAACACGTTTGCAGACCAATTTTGAATGGTTGAATAGCGAATTTTAGCACCCTTCATAGCAATGAGTTCAACAACTGCAGAATGCAGGGAATCCGTTGAGTACGTCGGCGCAGTGCAGCCTTCGACATAGTGAATACTGCTGTCTTCGTCGGCGATGATCAGTGTTCGTTCAAACTGCCCCATGTTTTTAGCATTAATTCTGAAATATGCTTGAACAGGCATTTCTACATGTACGCCCTTTGGAACGTAAATGAACGACCCTCCGGACCAAACTGCTGTGTTTAGGGCCGAGAATTTGTTATCGGTGTGAGGCACAACGGTGCCAAAATATTGCTTGACAATTTCAGGGAATTTCTTCAATCCACTGTCCATGTCAAGGAAGAGTACACCTTGCTCCTCAAGGTCTTCTCGGATGGAGTGGTAAACAGCCTCGGATTCATACTGAGCCGTTACTCCACCGAGCCACTTTTGTTCGGCCTCGGGGATACCCAGACGGTTGAATGTGTTCTTGATGTCTTCTGGAACATCATCCCAGTCGTTTTTGGTCGCATCAGATGAGCGCAGAAAGTAGGTGACGTTATCAAAATTAATTTGGTTGAGCGAATGACAGTTGCCCCAATCAGGCATTGGTCGTTCTATGAAGTGATTGTAGGCCTTTACACGGAGTTCTGTCATCCATTCTGGTTCGTCTTTCAGGGCGGATATGTCCCTCACAACTTGTTCAGACAGCCCTTTGTCGAAACGAATGGTTGCGTTCTCGGGGTCGTGGAATCCAAATCGGTAATCACCGACTGCGTCGTGTGCTTCATCACTCATGTTCAGGCCTCCGGTACAACATCAATCCAATCGTAACCTTTCTCTTCCAACTCAAGAGCCAACTCGGGCCCGCCAGTCATCAGAATCTGACCGTCGATCATAACGTGGACATAGGTCGGCTTAACATGGTCAAGAAGTCGTTGATAGTGAGTGATGATGAGGCAGCCTGCTTGAGGTGCCACTTGGTTGATTCCTTTGGCAACAATGCGCAAGGCATCAATGTCAAGCCCTGAATCCGTTTCGTCCAAAAGGGCAAGTTTCGGATTCAGCATGAGCATTTGGAGGATTTCCAGACGCTTCTTTTCACCTCCGCTGAACCCGTCATTGACGTAACGTGATAGAACAGATTTTTCCATGTCAAGAGTTTTCATGGCTTCATTGAGCTCTTTCCTGAAGGCACGGCCTTTAATGGGTTCATCACGCACGGATTGTACTGATTTCTTCAAAAATGTCCCAACCTGCACCCCAGGAATGACCACAGGGTATTGGAAAGAGAGAAACATGCCAGCTCTCGCACGCTCAAAGACAGTTAGTTCCTCGAGTGGTTGCCCCAGGTAGAAGATAGAACCCTCTGTAATCACGTAGGCTGGATGGCCCATGAGGACACTTGCCAACGTCGACTTACCTGCCCCGTTGCGCCCCATGATCACATGGATTTCCCCTTGGTGAATAGTAAGACTAAGCCCCTTGATGATAGGGGTTTCATCTACACTCACATGAAGATTTTCAATACGTAGAATCTCGTCCACTCCTTCCACACCCGTTACTACGCTCCCGTCCCTCCTTTATGAAGGGATGTTGTGGGTCATATACACGACCCGAATTGCCGATAGGGATTGAGAGTGGGATACAGACCCATCCAACACCAAGGCTTCTCTGATTTTGAGGCACGCTCATGTTCATTCTTCTTTGGTTCCGTTCTTGAATTCTAACAGTTTTTTCTCGTATTCTTCCTTACTGAGACCGTGCCACCCTTTGCACATTCCAGTAGGCGACCGTCCACATCCGCATTTACTCATGTCGTTCATTCCTCCTTGTCGTGCCCAGCGAGAGGCCCTATTAAGAGCAAAAAGTTTCTACCTAGAAACCATAGTACCACTTGCGAAACCACAATGACTCCGTCGAATCATGTAATGTTCCTCCAACCGTAGGGCTCCATAGACGAGAGTTGATATCCAACCGCTTCCGCCTTGGGATATGGATGATGACTTAGTGGCGAAATATGCTGCTGAGGCAAAAGCAGCGATGGATGCAGAATCTCAACGCCGAATTGCCGAAACAACGAACCCTGAAGAGGAAGAACGATTGCGAAATATGTCCCTCTACGACCTTATTGATTCCGAGCACTTCGTCCCCGCCTTACTCTCTCGTCTAGGCACAGTTCGGGCTGCTTTGGACGGGCACGGAGGAGGTATTGCCGTAACGCGGTTTGCGAAATCTGAAAGCGAGCTTGACATCGTGTTGGACCTCACAGGTGCATGCCTTTCGTGCGGGGCCGCCCCGGGTACGCTGGAGGGTGTCAAAACAGACCTTGAAAACGATACTGAAATCAATTCGATCAAGTTCTCCTCTGCCCTTCTTGATACCTTTGACGAACTTGGAAGAGAGTTCATTTTAGCACATGGAAAGGTAGAATTCGTTGATGCATAAACACAACGAACACAACCCATCCCAGCCGAGGCTTTGATAATTCAAGCCCCGAGGGTTAGGCATGGTCGCATGGAAGGAAGGCACCCGCAAGGACCCAAAGCCATGCCGAGAACAAGACCGTGGTAAATTTGAGGTAACCCAGAGAGATGGTCGCGCCCGTCTTGGACGGCTTCACACTGAACACGGAGTGTTGGAAACACCTGCACTTCTCCCAGTCGTCAATCCGAACATACGAACTATTGAGCCACGAGAAATGTGGGACAAATACGGCATCGGCGCCCTCATCACCAATTCATACATCATTTGGAAGCATGAAAATCTAAAGACACAAGCGCAAGAAAACGGTGTCCATGCTTTGTTGAATTTCCCCGGCGTGGTCATGACCGACTCTGGGACGTTTCAATCGTACATTTATGGAGATGTTGAAGTCGGCGTGGAAGAAATCGTATTGTTCCAACGCTCAATCGGTGTTGACATCGCAACGATGCTTGATGTATTTTCACGCCCCGATATGACTGAATCCGAAGTAGAGGAGGCGGTGCACGAGACGGTGAAAAGGGCCGAAGCAAGTGTTGAGGCGTCAGGAGACACCATGCTCAACGGACCAATTCAGGGCGGCATATTCCGTAAATTGCGCCAACTTTCAGCACAGTTGATGGCCCCGCATGAGTTCTCTGTCCATCCGATAGGCGGTATCGTTCCCGTGATGGAACAACAACGGTACAAGGATTATGCCAAAATCATGATGGCCACATTACCCCATTTGCCACCAAACCGTCCGGTTCACATGTTTGGTTGTGGCCACCCCATGCTCTTCCCGATGTCGATTGCCCTTGGAGCCGATTTGTTTGACTCCGCAGCATATGCATTGTTTGCAAGAGATGGACGACTCCTCACCCCGTGGGGGACGGAGCGCATTGACGATTTGGTCGATTGGCCCATGCTGATGCCCTGTGTTGCTATGCTGAGCCCCGCTGATGTCCGGGCGATGTCGGCTTTGGAAAAAGAAAAGTGTCTTGCCCACTACAACCTTGAGGTTACCCTTGCTGAACTTGCCCGATGCAAGCAGGCCGTTCGCGACGGTAAGATCTGGCAACTTGCTGAACAACGCAGTCATCAACACCCAGCCCTGAGGGAAGCCTTCCTCTGGGTGTCGACCCGGCCTGCACTCAACAGCAATCAACGACCGGACCTTTTCTACAACGACCGAGACGCTGCTAAAGACCTGAAAACCGACCGTGGAATGTGGGAAGATTCCTGGGATTGGGTTGTATGGAATCAACACACACCAAGGACCGGTGGCGTACAATGGTCCGGAGATGATACCTTCGTCCGCCCACACATCCAAAAAGCACGTAGGGCAATTCATACACGATGGACCTCAAGGGAGGAAACAAATTGCGCCTTCATATTCCATGGAATCCGAGGCCCGTTCCGTGACCGGCTTATTGACCAATTTATCTGGCTTCAACACCATTTCCCTAACGTCCAAACCCTCATGCTAACACCTCTGGGATTGATTCCTGTTGCTCTTGAAGATGTGAATCCGTTCGCTCATGTGAACGCCCCCGATTGGGTTCTCAACCATAGACCCGATGATTTGTGGATTCAACGAGAATTAGAACGATTGGGAATGGGAGATATTCCATATGCATGCGTGGATGCAAAAGGCGATGGAATCAAGTCACGTATGGAAACAGCCCTTGAACAATTGAATTTGCCCACAGAACATCTTCATGCTCCCATGAAGAACGAAGCAAGAAAGGAAGTTGACCATATTCTCAATCAACATCAAGCCATTGAGAAAATGATGGTGATGTTAAACATGGACCGTGTCAGTTCCGAGTCGGTTGCAGTGGATTCATCGTTTGTCATCAACCGGCAAGGGCGGGTCAAGAACGTCTTGGACTCCACTGGAGAACATATGCTAAGCCCGAGGTTGAGAGATGGTGGCCTTTCTTTGGCTAATGCAGGTGCACTTCATCTCTTCAGCAAGCGCACGGAGCCCCTCCCCAACACGATGCCAATTTCCGAATGGAACGGTACGTCAGGAAACGGCCCAGCCTGCGTGATCGTGGCGAGTGATGCTGAACCCTACGTTCGTCAAGGAAGAAATGTGTTTCACGGATTTGTACTTGCGTGCGACCGATGGATTCTTCCTGGTGAAGCATGCCTCATTCTCAACGAAGCAGGAGCCCTGCTAGGCCATGGAATCTCTCAATGTAATGCCAATGAACTGAGCGTCTTTACTAAGGGAATTGCCGTTAAGACTCGGGGCGGAATTCTCGCAGAGGAATAAGGCAAGTCATTCCCAAAGAGGCAAAGGCTTCAAGGGTCGCCGTTTACCTCGTATTTTTGTGGCTCCTATGGATGATGACCTCGTCATTCACAGCAAGGGGCTTAGCAAATCTTACGGCCCCCATGTTGCGCTGGATAACCTCAACCTCTCTGTACCCCGGGGAGCAACCGCTCTTCTCGGACCAAATGGTGCGGGAAAATCCACGTTTTTGAAAACCATCTTGGGGCTTATTCAAGCTACATCTGGTGAAGCAACCGTCTTAGGCCTCGACATCAAAACACAGGGTGAAGCCATACGTTCTCGCATTGGTTACATGCCAGAATACGATGCACTGAACCCTGAAATGGATGCGATTCATCAGGTGCGCTATTCGGGAGAACTCCTCGGCATGAATCCCGTTGTCGCCCTCAATCGCGCCCATGAAGCACTGCAGTTTGTTGGAATGGGGGAACAACGTTACCGCGAGATCAAAAGTTTCTCAACCGGAATGAAGCAAGCAACAAAACTAGCCTGTGCTATCATCCACGACCCCGAGTTAATCATTGCTGATGAGCCATCAAACGGTCTTGACGCCAAAACTCGGGAATTTATGATTTCAACCTTGAATACGATGGTGAATGACGGACAGCGTTCCGTGCTCATGGCGAGTCACTTGATGGAAGATGTTGAACGTGTATGCGAAAACATTGTCTTGCTGCACAAGGGTAAACTGGCAGCACAAGGTAGAATTGAAGACCTCAAGGCGATCGATAAAGAAGTTGAAATCCACGTTTGGGGCGGAGCGACCAGGCTTGAGGAACTCCTTCGTGACCGTGGTTTCAAGGTTCGCCGAGAAGGTCGTGTGATGCGGGTTGGAAATACCCAAGAACATACGACTACACACATCCTGCAAGCAGCAAGCGAAGTCGGGGCACAAATTCGAAGAATGCATGAATATGAAGCATCCCTTGAAGACCTCTTTCTGGCTATCATGGAGAACCTTGGATATGAAGTAAAATCGAGTGATGACCTCTTGTCATCTCCAATTGAAGCACGCCGAGTTGACGCTCCGGAATCTCTTGGCGGTGGTGCTGCATGAGTGACGAAGCTCCGAACGAGGCAGAGGCACCAGTCACCGGGCAGGGACGAATGGATGTTGCTTGGGGTTCTGATAGTGGGGACGAGGTTGATGTTGCTCAAACAAGTGCTCAAACAGCCCATGGAGGAGAAATTTTTGAACAAAAGTACACCACTTGGAACGGAACACTCAATCCTCGATGGATGAGAAACTGGGCCATTCTAAGGCATCACCTTCTTGGCATCTTCAAAAAGGGACACCGTCCGTGGTCAATGCCAACACGAATTTTCATTCTCATCGCCTTCATTGGGTCGTTGACAGATGCGGCATTTACACTGTTATCCAGCCTCATTGGTAGTGCAGAATTCCACTCGTTGTTCGGCGTGAGCCGAGACAACTTGTATGGACACGTACTGGGATTCTTTCCTAGAAATGTCCTGTTTTACCCCCTTGTGGCTGCTCTTTTAGTGGGGAGTGTCATTTCAGAAGACCGACAGCACGGCACGTCAGCCCTGTACTTCTCTCGACCTGTTTCAAGGTTTGATTATATTGGAATGAAGTACCTCTCGGTCGCATTGATTCAAGCTCTTGTGATCTTGTTGACCTACATGCTGTATTTCATGGCGGAAATATTGGCATTCGGAAGAGGATGGGCATGGATGGTTGATGTATTCCCAATGTTTCTTTCTGGATTCATTGCTGGAATCATCCTCATCATTACCTACACGAGTATTGGGCTGGCACTCTCCAGTGTATCACAAGGGAAATTTTTCCCTGGCATCGGACTTATCGCTATCATCTTTGGTTCCAAGACCTTAGCATCCATCGTCAAGAACCTCTTTGAACGGGAAATCCTCTACCTCCTTTCCCCATATGACTGTGTAGCACATGTCGGTCAAGCAATAATTGGGACCCAGCAAACCTACGACCAGTATCCTTGGACGTATTCATTGGTAGCACTCGTTGCAATGAATTCTATCGCCCTGTATATTTTGTCATCACGAGTATCATCGATGGAGGTGACCCGTGAATGATGCCTGACCCAACACAAGAAGGCAAGGGCCAAACCAAAGAGTGGAAGCCCGACGTAGACATGCCGGTGGTGTATTTCCAAGGCGTTTCCAAATCCTATGGTCGAATCCATGCAGTGAGCAACATCACTCTCGGACTCAGTGGAGGAGTCACAGGAATCTTGGGGATGAATGGTGCTGGCAAATCCACCCTGTTTAAGCTCCTCATGGGAAAGTTGAAACCTTCTGCTGGAGAAATTCGTCTTTTTGGAACGGACCCATGGAAAAACCCTGCACCCTATGCGAAAGTAGGATTTGTCCCTGAACATGAAAAGATGCACGATTGGATGACTGCTCTTGACTTCGTTAGCACTTTTGCTCGTTTGCACGGGATGACACGGGACCAAGCAAACACCGAAGCAGCCAGAGTTCTGGACTTCGTCGGTTTATCTGATGTGGCTAACAAACAAATTGGAAAGTTTTCCAAAGGAATGCGCCAGCGAGCAAAAATTGCTCATGCCTTGGTGAACGACCCTGAACTGATTATTTTGGACGAGCCGCTCCAAGGGTGTGACCCGCTGGCCCGAACTACGGTGATGAACGTTATTCGTGAACTTGGAAAAATGGGACGTACGGTCCTGGTCAGTAGCCATATTCTCAACGAGATTGAACGCATTACTGAACAGATCATCATCCTTCACCAAGGCAAACTTGTGGCGCTTGGAAACCTTCACGCAATACGAGAGCGTTTGGATGAAATCCCACATACCATCCGAATTGTTGGAAAGGATGCTCGCTCACTCGCCAAGGATATTCTTGAGCATCCTGCAGTCTTTGGACTAAGCTTTCCAAGCGAGACGGAACTACTCATTCAGACCTATCATTTTGGTTCTCTTCATGCTGAACTGCCAGGATTAATCGTCAACAACGGGCATGAAGTTACGCTCATCGACAACCCTGACGACGATTTGGAATCGTTACTCGGACACCTCACTGGAGGCGGAGCATGAGCGACAAGCCAACCATTTGGCGCGCCCTTGACCGAAAGGCAATGGCTGTAGCGGAGTTCACGCTACGACAGCAACGAAAACGCTTGTCCACTTGGGTTGTCATGGGCGTTGGTTTCGTTGCGATGGCCGTGCTAACCATGTTTTACATCGATTCAATGATGCGGGAATATGAAGCCATTGACAACGATGGAGATTCAAGAGATTTCGACATGGATGGGTATCCTAACGGCCAAGAAAATCTCTACGGCACCGACATCCTTGACCCTGAATCGCATCCGGGATTACTCAACCCTCCCGTTGCACCGGATGACCCTTCAAAATGGATTAACGAAGACGGGTTTGATATTGACTCACTTTCCGAAGGCAGTTACGGCTACGATGATGATGGGGACTGTCGGACGGAAGACAAAACAGACTCGCAACAGGACACAAACAACAACAACATCCCATGTGATGTTCAAATTTACGCAGAATCCTACTCCAACAATTTCCGCATAAATGGAGATAATGAGGTTGATGAAGACCCCGATGAAGATGCATATGCGAAGGAATCAATTCACAGAGCCTTTGTGTTAGCACTCGGTAAATTCGGCTTTGTGTTCCTGATTGGAATTTTTGTACCCTTGTTCATGGCGACTGGACTCATTCGTGATGAGATGTCATCGGGAACCATGCATTACATGCTATCAAAGCCCATCGCTCGTTCCGAAGTATTCCTCTACCGAATCTTAGGATTCCTCGGTTTGGCTTGGCCATATATGACAGGCATGGTCGTCCTTGCTGCGTTGGTGACTGGCTTCTTCGGGCCAAGTGAGGGCTTCTTTAGATTCGGCGACCTTGGGGTTTGGATGGCCATCCTCCTTGCATCGTTACTCTCTTTGCTTGTTTACGCCATGCTGTTTTGTTTACTCGGAGTACTGTGGAAGCACGGCATCATTCTCGCACTACCGTTTGCTGCGTGGGAATTAGGTATGATTCTCACAACTTTAGGCGCACCTGATGCTGCAATACTTCGTTTCTCAGTCATTGGTTGGGCCATGAACATTGTTGATGCTGGTGCCGCCCTCACCTGGACGGATACTTCCCTCTTAGTCGCACTGGGACTTTGGGCTGGAGGCAATACCCTCGGAGGTTCAGAGCCTCTTACTGGTTCGCTAGCATTGGAAATTTTCGCATCAGATTCAGGGTTGGGAATGACACCCCTCGTAACGATTGTTGTGTCGGTATGTGTCATGCTCGTTCAGGCAGCGACATTCTGGTTTATTGGCGGAGCATTGTTCAAATCAAAAGAAATTGATTGAGGCCTTGTTATGGAATCGAAACCTTCAGTTCCGCCGATCTTTGAAGGAGACTTCTCAACAATGTGGGCCCTCGGGCAGAGAAAACCATTGTGGCACCTAACATGGGATTGGTGGTGGTGGCTTGTGATGTTGGACGACCCCAACGGAAATCCAAGCGGGCGCCAACTGATGGTCTTGTGGTCAACCAAAGACAATGATTTGGTTGATGTCAATGGAAAGGAATGGACTCCCAAAGGTCGACCTGGATTTGATGAGCACGATGGAATGACCATTGACGGCATGGTTTGTGCTTGGTGGTTTGATGGAACACGAATGCATGAACCTTACATCAAACGGATTTGCAGAATGATTGCACTCAATGACACTCACCCGTCTTGGCCCGGAGAGGGGCTTGGTAACGGTGGCGGAGCAGTTGTACCGTTGCTGGACGATGACCTGTCAATGGGTCTTACAAGCGATATGACAAAATTCTGGTTGGAGTTGAAAGGAGACGAAGAGGCTGTTAGCAACGGTGCTCCTTCCGACATCTCACTTCAATTCACACCGTGGAATCCCGCCATGTCAGTCGCACGTCCCTCAATGGCAACTTATGCCGCCAATATGGGCTATGACATTCTGCGAGTTCACGGTACAAAGGTCAAAGGCACAGTTGCAGGTGAAGAAGTTGAAGGCAGTGCATACTTTCAGAAAGTGTGTGTTCAAGCGCCGTCACCTCCGTGGTATTGGGGTGTTTTACATTTTGAAGATGGCTCATATTTAGATTGGTTTTTGCCTCATCTTGCACCAACCATCACCGCTCGAAACCCACGACCATGGAAACGTCGGGACATCCAACACATCGGACTCTCTCAAGGTGGACTGTTCCATGATGCTCAAAATCAACGAACTGAACGTTTTGCAAGAGTGGAGGTCATCAAGACCGTATCGCATAGAGTTGAAGGAAACCATGGACAAAGCCCTGGCTCTCCCTTACCACAGTTTTCCGTTCGGATGTGGAACGGTCGCACATCAATCCAATTCAAGGTTGAGGCAGTTGACCGAGCTCACTGGCATTTTGACCAACCTACTCGTGGTGGTCTTTGGTCACATCTCACCTACAACGAATATCCGCTTGAACTCAAAAAATTGGAAATCAAGGATGAATTTGGTCAACGTACCCGGAAGAATTACGGCTGGGCAAGAGGAAACGCTGAGCACAGTTGGGGCCTCCTTCATTGAATTTTAAGCCTCAAACGGGGTAAGGTATTTGTCATAAGTGATTCTAACCTAGGATAGAGGCCTTGATATGTCCCAAGATTCACCGGCACCCGAAAAAGACGAAAAGACCGAGGCAACAACCCTCGAATCTTCAGAAGACGCTCGTATGGAAGCCCAAAACAAAAAGTACAGATTGATTTCTGGAGAAACAGTTTTGGAAAACGGAGAAGCACGTCCAAGTACACTTGCATTCTTGGGAATGTATTTCATCGGATTGCTTGTATTCGGCGTCCACATTCTCTTCAGCAACCCTCCCGAAGCAAGCGGAGATGCCTCATTTGGAGTCAAACTTCTCAGTACAATTCTTGAACTTTCATCCGGAGAGGACCTTCCGATTGGATTCGTCGTCGTCATGGGTGGAATCACATGGATTAACCGAATGCTCAATGTCTCAACATCTGGCCGTTGGACTACAATGGCTCTTCTTGGCATCACACTTGCACCAGTTGTTGTTCAGATTGACCAACTTGTGGCGACAATTGCAAACCTCTTCCTTGCGGAAAACATGGAGCCCTTCATCCCAATCGATTACAGTTACTTTTGGTTTGGAATTGTCTTCACACTTGGATTCTGGGGGGCCACATGGTTTTACCAGCGAAGTTTCTCTTACGCAGTGACCACAAACGCCGTGATTTTCCAACATTCGTTTATGCTTTCGCGGTCCCACCGAAGAATTCTCTTTGACCGTATTTCTGAGATTATGGTTGAACGAACCCCCATGGGAACAATGCTTGGATATGCCACGGTAACCATAATGACCGATTCCGGAATTGGTCTTGTGGATGAAACCGTCGGTGTAAGCGCAGGTACAGCTGCGAGTGCAACACCCGAAAAAGCCGGTGATTCAAGTGCAACCAAAGTTCGAAAGAGCTTGTTCAAGCGTGTTTTTGCATTCCTAAGTTACCAGCGCACATCTCGTCGTGTTGACCCAGATCCAAAGCATTGCTTTTACAAAATCCGCAAGTGGGATAATGTGAAATTGATGCTCAACGAGATGCACAAGAAACATTCCTCATCGAACCTTCTTGAAGACCTGAAGAGCGCCATCACTAACGAAGACGCTTGAATGCTTCAAGCGAGGCTTGAAAAGTACTGTGCCCTACGCAGGACCACGAGATGGTTAAGATGTCAGAAGAATTACTCCAAGGCCCCATTGAAATGTTCAGTAACGGTGACCTTGATGGTGCGCTTGCGGACCTAGAAGGCAAAATCAAAGACCACGCTGGCGTTCCAGAACTTCACCACATGTGGGCTGAGTTTGCAAACATGAAGAATACTGAAGCCCAAGACGATGTCATCGCTGGCCGGAAAATCATGAAAGCATACAAAACCGCAATGGATCTTGATGAAGAAAACATGGAATACATCGCAGACTTTGCTTCTTTTGCTCTTGAATGCCGCCGAATTCCTGTTGCGGTTAAGGAATTTCAACGCTATGCACGACGCCTAGAACTCGAAGACATTCCCGTTGATGAAATCCTTTTCACTGCAAGCAGAAATCTTGTTGATGCTATTGAAGTCATGGACCCCTCTCGAAAGAACGCCATGGTCCAACCCTGGCTTAAGCAGGCCCTTCAATGGGCAGTTGGAGCACTTGGCTACTCTGTTGAGGAAGCTATTGAAACCCTAGGCTCCGAAGAATGAGGTGCTAAAGGTGGCCTCGACGGTTCGCCTCTTTTTTCGCATAGGTTACCTTGGAGATGCTTTTCATGGTAGCCAAATTCAGCCAGATGTTCGTACCGTCCAAGGCGAACTGATCAATGTATTTCGCTCCCTCAAGTGGTTGGATAAGGACAATGAGGAGCACCTTCTTGTCTTATCGAGCCGAACGGACGCAGGTGTTCATGTTCGGGTGAACGGTGGGATTGTGACTCTTGATAGAGAACTTTGGAACGCCCTTACCCCCAAGAAAATGATACGAGCAATTGACGACCGTTTGGACAAAAATATCGCATTTTTGACCGTAGAAGAAGTCGAAAAGGATTGGAATCCACGCATGGCGGCGTTCCGAGTCTACAGATACAGGCTGGAGGGGATGGAATTTTGGAAAGCCCCTGATGTTGAGAAGTTTAACTCATGGCTTCAGTGTTTTGTGGGAACCTATGACGCACGAAATTTTGCTCGCTTGGAAGAAGGAAAAAACCCAATGCGAACAATTCTCAAGGCAGAACCTTGGATTGACAATGGACGCTTGATCGGTTTCGAATTGACCGGAGAGGCATTTTTGTGGAATCAGGTGAGACGAACTGCGAATGCCCTCTTCCGTTTGGCCATCGGAGAATTGACCCTTGAACAAATTGTTGAGGCCATAGAAGAACCGATGAAGCCCGTTGATTTTGGCGTCGCACCACCTGAATGGCTCGTATTGTGGGGTGTTTCATGGGATGAATTCCCACTCCCAGAATCGAGCCACAGTACCTCTTTGTCTGCTCCACCGACTGGAAGAACTGCTGAGAGAACCCGCCGTTCTCGCTGGCAACGTGCTGCACAACATGAGGTCAAGACCATGCTCTACAGTGAATGGGCTACAATTGGAACTCTTCCGGTAAGTTATCACAACTCACGGGAGTGAAAGCGTGACTTCATCCCCATCACGCAGGTCAAAATGTTCTCTAAGGAATGCTGACGAGATCACTTCAATGACATCGACATGCCGAGTTAAATCTGGAATGAGCAGGGCACATTTGACGGAAACATCATTGCTTGTTATAGTGGCTTGAAAAGCCGATGCTCCTCCAAATGAGACGCCGTCCCGTAGGAAGCCACGAACACGTATCAGTTCGTATGCCGAAACGTCGTGATGTTGTGCATCTTCTCTGGATTGATCGGGTGCGTCGAGGGTATCTATGCCCGCTCGCTGGCGCAAGGCAATGTATTGGCTCAAGATATTCGGCTCAATTTTGACATTGAGTGTACCTGGCCATGCAGTCTGCCCTAGTATCTCCCTAAATTGTTCTTGATAGTGCGGCTGCGCCATGAAAACATGTGCTCTGCCTAGCCCGCTGCTTACGGTTCCTACAAGTTCCATGGGACAGGCGACAGATTTCCCCTTTTTGAGTATGCGTTCTTGACCACCTCAGGAGTTGATATACTCTTAGCGAATTTAATTCCCAGTGAAGAATATGGATGAACGCGAAGAAAACGCAGAAGAAAACGATGAAACAGCAAATGATATGGATGTCAAAGAAACCATTGAAGATATGGAGAAATTTCTAACCGTGTACAACGCATTTATTCAACAGGTGATGGAACTTGAATGGCCAGAGAAGGTCCCATTAAATGAAGACACAAAACTACAGCGATTGTTGTTCCAAATGTTCTGGCAACAGCGACATCGTCAGCGAATGAGAGACGAACGGGTGGAGCGAAAACGCAATCATCAAACAAAGGATGATGACATTGGGTTCAATTTTAGAACCGGTAGTAAAGAACACTTCAAGCGGTTCCTTCGTCACCAAATGGAGGCAAGCGATGATGAATCTGAAAAGAATACAACGTTCATTGACCCTGGCGAAGCAACGCCGGATGGAGAACATTCAACAGACGAAGCCGTCGGTCGCCAAGAGCGGTTTCGAGAAGAGTGGGAATAAAAATCAGTTGCGAATTCCGGTAGCATAGGCTAAGAATTCCATTGACGAAGTCTTACTTTCCTGATTCTTTGCAAAACTGATAGTAGAAGTTTCGATACGTAGATTGACGATGGAAGAACATCCAAGATGAGTTGCTTGTTCCTGCAATCGACGAATAACTTCTCTTCGCCCGTATTGAATGACGACATCATAGGAATGAAGTTGTCCGCCAAAAATAGATTTAATCCACATGAAGAACATCTGCCCCATGGACGGACCAACAACAATGCTTGTGTGGAGAAGTACTGAACTCTGTGCGGAAAGAGTGGTCATCTTGCTTGACGTAGAACCAACGAGGTGACCTCCAAATGCAGCATTCTGTTGCTTCTCTTGTTCGTTAAGCGCATTCAAGAGCGTGCCCTGATACCAACGGCCGATGGCCCAAGAAAATACGGGAAAAGCAAAAGTAAAGAGAAGTGGTACCGCAATATAAGTCAAGATTAAAACAAGTTCCGAGTCCATGTCATCGCCTCACTGGACGACGACTGCAGTGCCGTAACAGAAGAGTTCAGATGCACCCGCAGCAACGTTGGAGGTTGCAAAGCGGACGTTTACAATTGCATTTGCCCCCCGTGAATTTGCATCAGCCATCATTCGCTGAAGGGCTTCGTTTCGGGATTCGTTCAACAGTTCAGTGTAGGCTTTGAGTTCACCACCAACGATGTTCTTCAAACCGGCAAAGATATCCTTACCAATATGTTTAGCTCGCACGGTGGAACCGGTAACAAGGCCAAGAGAAGAGACAACCGAATGACCTGGTATTGTTTCGACATTTGAGAGCATCAGCGAGATGGCTTGTGGGGGTTCCATACGCTAAGGTGGGAGAGATACCCTATCAAAGTTAGGGCTGAGGAATCAGAGCAAGGGTTGCTGGCGAAGCCAATCCAAATCAGAAATGTAAAGTTGGCGAATATCGTCAAGCCCAAGAACGAGCATAGCGAGGCGTTCAAGCCCCATACCCCAAGCCAGCACCGGAGATTCGATGCCTAGAGGCTCGGTTACTTCCGGGCGGAAAATACCTGCCCCTCCAAGTTCAAGCCATTTCCCATGCCACTTCACTTCAATTTCAAGACTCGGTTCCGTATACGGGAAGTAGGCTGGTCGAACACGAACTTCGGGATAACCCATTTTGGCGTAGAAGGTCTTGAGTGTCGTAACCAACATCTGGAGGTTTGCTCCTTCTTCCATGATGATGCCTTCAATCTGATGAAATTCCGGCAAATGGGTGCGATCAATCGCTTCCTTACGAAATACACGGTCAACAGAAAAGACCCGACATGCTTCTTTTGGATGCTGAGCAAGGTACTGAATGGTGTTCACCGTGGTGTGGGTTCGTAAAAGAGGGCGCTGGGCTGTATCAAATGAAAAGGAACCACCCCAACCGGTCGACCCTGTCGCTCCACCGTCTTCATGAATGGACTTCCATTTCCCCATCAATTCCTCCGACAATTCCATTTTTGCAGGCTCTTTGAGGTAGAATGTGTCTTGCATCTCCCGAGCAGGGTGGTCTTGAGGAATGAACAGAGCATCCATGTTCCAACCTGCGGTTTGAACATAATCATCGACCAGTTCCGAGAATCCCATTTCCAAAAACACTGACCGGATGCGTTCAATGAGGGCTTGCATTGGATGACTGCGTCCTCGACGAGGTGTTGCTGATTCAAGCGTCACATCAAAGGGCTTGAAAATAGCTGACTTCCATTCTTCAGATTGCAACAGTTCAGGTGTGATATTTGTGATAACTTCCCGAATCTCAACGTCCCATACCGGATAATTTTCGCCTTCCTTTGTTAGATAAAAATGAGTGCTTTTGTGCTCAATAGGTTTTATGAAATTCCGGCGATTAGTAAAATGTTGGACCAGTTCATCCCAATCACCAAGGATACCGACACCAGAATGATTGTCCACTTCGTTAGGGGCAAAAGGGCTTGTATCTTTTATCCACTCGAGAAAGGATAACCTTTCGGAAATGATTGTTGGGATTGCATCAGGTTTGACTGCGTTAAATGTCCCGTTATCGATCGTTACGCCAAGTTGTTTGAGTAATCCAACACCTGGGCCGGATTCATGTCGCTCAAACGCAACATTGAGGTCTTGCATTGTGGGGTTTTTCTGTGCAGAGATCCATTCCCAAATGCGGTGTTCTAACAGACCGTGTTCCAGCGCCAGCTCACCTTCTACACCCAACTCATACCCAATTTCAATTGACTCGTCAATGGTCAACAGCCCATGTTGTTTAAGGCCATGACTTGCGGTAACGACAATTGCCTGGTCGTCCACCATCACGTTTTCAATTGGAATATGTTGACTTCCTTCATCGATAATAGCCCGAAGAAGCAAAAGCTCGGGATTCGTCAATTCAGGAACGGCCATGAATGTTCTAAGAGCACGCTTCCTTTGAAATCACCGTTTGAAATAACTCAAATGTAACGAACTTAT